>Ga0207975_100040_pt1 | contig 135872 bp, 120 predicted proteins | sample LakWasMe91_HOW11_2_FD_183913 | JGI IMG/M metagenome (GOLD analysis project Ga0207975, IMG submission 183913) | Freshwater sediment methanotrophic microbial communities from Lake Washington under simulated oxygen tension - Sediment Metagenome... | ecosystem: Environmental > Aquatic > Freshwater...
TGTTACGGTAGGGATGACCATTGCTGCTCATCCCCCGCGCAGATCCCGGCGTGCGCAATTCGCGCACCGGGCTCCTGCCTTGGGTATTTGGCGGTGAATCGTGCAACAGGCCAAGGATGAAGAATCTGAACTGGTGGCAACCAAGCCTTGGCCAAGCGGTTCACTTTCGCCCACGTCGTATCGTCCTGCTGGCTCCGGCGCCGTAAGGCGCGTCGCCACAGATCTGTGACATGAGCACGGAAAGCGTACATCGCCGAGGTGTTGGTCGGTACGGAGTGGTAGTTGAAGTAACCCTGTACTACCTGCCTTAGCCATTTTCCTTGTTCAGGGATCGAGTGATGCCATCTGCGCCGCAACTCTTCCTTGATCGCTTTCAGCGCGGCGCACATCCGGTCGCGTCGGGTTTTCCGCCTGAGCATGAACCTCCCGCCCCTGGCTTTACCGCTGATATGCGTGAATCCAAGAAAGTTAAACGTCTCTGGTTTCCCCAGTCCCCGCTTTTCTCTGTTCTCTGCAGCGAAGCGGCCGAACTCGATCAGTCGGGTTTTCTCCGGGTGGACCTTCAACGCAAATTGTTCCAGCCTCACTTGCATGGCCCGGTTGAATCGCTTGGCATCGTCAGGCTTGTCACAGCCAACAACGATGTCATCGGCGTAACGGACAATGACGACGTTTCCCCGAGCGTGACGCTTACGCCACTGATTTGCCCAGAGATCAAAAACATAGTGAAGGTAAATATTGGCCAGCAGCGGAGAGATCACCGCCCCTTGAGGGGTACCTTCCGTTGTCGCCTCGATCACGCCATCTTCCATCGCACCTGCCGTCAGCCATTTGCGGATCAATCGGATCACGCGCTGGTCACCGATTCGGTGTTCAACAAACTTGATCAGCCATTCATGGCTGACCGTGTCGAAGAATCTGCTGATATCGGCGTCCAGTATCCAGCTCACGTTTGTACGGGCAATTCCAGTAGCCAGTGCATCTAACGCATCATGCTGACTACGTTTTGGCCGGAAACCATACGAGAAGCCGAGGAAATCTGTCTCGTAGACCGCATTGAGCACTTCCACCAATGCGCGCTGAACAATCTTGTCCTCCAGCGCTGCAATGCCCAGCGGGCGCATCTTTCCGTCCGCTTTCGGTATGTACCGTCTGCGGCTGGGGAGTGCCCGATAGGCTTGGCGGCGTAGTCGCCCGTTCAGGTCCACAAGGTTGCTCTCCAAGTCCTGTTCGTAATCGTGCCACGTCACACCATCCACACCCGATGCCGCCTTACGCTTCAGCCAGTAAAACGCAGCTTCCAGAAGGTCAATGTCAATCAGGTGGAACAGTGATGTGAACCGTTCCTTCTTTCTTTGCCTTGCGATTTCCCGCACACGGTCTAGCCTCTGGGACACGCTTGCCCGGCCCTGTGTCCGGCGCGTGCGCTGCCAGTCCGTGTTTCCCTTGGCCCCTCCCCTTGGCTCCACCGACTCCGCGTCCAGTTGCCCGGATTTGTTCGCCAGCTTCGTCGCTACTATGGGAGAGTCCGACTTCTCCTGTCCGTTCATCATCGGCTTCGACTCCTCGTCTTCCCGATACGGGCCACGTGGCACTGCTGCCGCCAGCGGTCAAACAGGAGATCTCCCGGTTTCCGCGCAGGAGTCGTACTTGCATGCCAGGTTCTCAGACCTCGCCGAGCCTTGCGGGTGCTCGCGTTAGCGCACCCACCAGTATTGCCTTCCACATACAGTAATGTGTCGGCACTCGGGGCTTTAATGTATCTTTCGCGGCTCAATGGCTGGCCTGCAAGCACCCCTGTCAACGCTTCACGACACGCCTCGCGGTTTGCCGCGCATGACTCGGGGACAATGTGGTTCGCTACACCTTCCATCGTGGGGACTTTCACTCCTTGACTCCTGCCGGCCTCCCGGCGCACACTGTATGAATATACAGTACTATTTGAATCCGGTTTTGGCAAGGGCTATCTTTTTTCCGTGCGTCAGCACCGCCTGGGATAGTTCCAGATCAAACTTGGATATAGTCAAAACAATAATTCGTACACAAGTACCCTTACCAAGCAGTTATGTATAGCGGGCAAAAAAGTGAAATAATAGCCCTTCGTCCCGTCCCGGCTCCAACAATGAAAAACACCTGCATCGCCCTTCTTGCGCTCGCCGTCCAGCCGGCCTTGACCCATGCCGCTGCAACGCCCGCGCCGCGGGCCGGGCTGGAACAAATCGAGACCGTGGTCGTGATTTACGGCGAGAACCGCAGCTTCGACAACCTGTATGGCCTGTTCCCCGGCGCCAACGGCGTGCTGCAGGCGACGCCGCACAACGGCAGCGTGCAGCGCGAGCGCGACGGCAGCGTGCTGGCGGCCTTGCCGCCGGTTTGGAAAAAAGGCAATAACCCCGACCCGCTGTATCCGCTGGCAATGCCGAATGCGCCGTTTCGCATCGACGCGCCGCCCGTCAACCTGCCGCTCGCCAGCGCCACGCGCGACCTGACCCACCGTTTCTACCAGAACCAGTCGCAGATCAACGGCGGCAAGAACGACATGTTCGTGGCCTACACCGACGCCGGCGCCCTGCCCATGGGCTACTACGACGGCTCGCAGCTGCCCATGTGGCGCATCGCGCGTGAATACACCCTGGCCGACAACTTCTTCATGGCCGCCTTCGGTGGCTCCTACCTGAATCACATGTGGCTCGCCTGCGCCTGCACCCCGCAGTTCCCGGACGCTCCGAAAAAAATGCACGCCCAGCTCGACGCCGACGGCAAGCTGCGCCTCAAATCCGGTTCCCCCGCGAAAGCGGCCGACGGTCCGCCGCAGTTCCACGACGGCGCGCTCACGCCGGACGGCTACACCATCAATACCGTCCAGCCGAGCTACCAGCCGAGTGGCATCGAACCTGCGCCCGGGGGCGACCCGGCGCTGGCCGATCCGGCCCAGCATCCGCTGCCGCCGCAGACCGCCAAGACCATCGGCGACACGCTGTCGGCCGGGAACGTGAGCTGGAAGTGGTACGCGGGCGGCTACAACGAAGCGCTGCGCGATCGCCGCCACATCTACGACGGCCCGATCGACTACCAGCCGCACCACCAGCCGTTCAATTACTTCCTGCGCTTTGCGCCGGGCAGCAAGGATCGCGCCTTGCACCTGAAGGACGGAAGCGATTTTCTGGCCGACATCGACAAGGGCATGCTGCCGCAGGTGTCGTTCTACAAGCCGCAGGGCAAGCTCAACGAACACCCCGGCTACGCCAATGTGATGCAGGGCGACATCCACCTGGCCGAACTGGTGGCCAGGCTGAAGGCTTCGCCGCAGTGGAAACACATGGCCATCATCATTACCTACGATGAAAACGGGGGGTTCTGGGACCACGTCGCCCCGCCCAAGGGCGAGCGCTGGGGGCCGGGCAGCCGGATTCCCGCGATCATCGTTTCGCCCTACGCGAAGAAGGGTTTCGTCGATCACACGGTGTACGACACGACCTCGATCCTGCAGTTCCTGACGCGCCGCTTCAAGCTCGAAGCGCTGCCGGGCGTGCGTACCCGCATGGGCGACCTGAGCAATGCGTTCGAGCTGTCGCAGCAATAAGTGCCGTCCCTCGGGACATATATTTTAAAAAAGATAGGGACATTGATTTGGATACCATGCAATTAGTTGGCGCAATCCTGTTCGGGCTTGCATTGCTGCACACCTTCGCCACCAAGGCCTTCGACGGTCTCAGCCACCGCCACCCGCGCCATGCCGGCCTGTTCCACCTGCTCGGTGAAGTCGAGGTGGTGTTCGGCTTCTGGGCCTTCGTGCTGATCATCGCGATGGCCTTCATCGCAGGTAGCGACGCGGCCATTTCCTACGCCGAATCGCGCAAGTACAGCGAACCGCTGTTCGTGTTCGTCGTCATGGTCGTGGCCGCATCGCGCCCGGTGCTCGAGACCATCCGCAGCCTGCTCGGCTCGATCGCCCGCTTCGCCCCGCTGCGCACCGAACTGGCGCTGGTCTGGCTCGGCCTGGCGCTGGTCCCGCTGACCGGCTCGTTCGTGACCGAACCGGCCGCAATGACGCTGGCGGCGCTGATCCTGGCCCCGCTGACGTTCCACAAAGGGATCCCCGAATGGCTCAAATACGGCGCGCTCGGCGTGCTGTTCGTCAACGTCTCGATCGGCGGCACGCTCACTTCCTACGCCGCGCCGCCGGTGCTGATGGTGGCCGGCACCTGGGGCTGGGACAGCGCCTTCATGGCCAGCACCTTCGGCTGGAAGGCGGCGCTTGCCGTGCTGATCAACGCGACCGGCATCACGGTGCTGTTGCGCAAGCATTTGAGCGCCGCCGCACCTGCCGCCGAGGATGCCGGCAGGCCGCGCATGCCGCCGACGGTCGCCGCCATCCACCTCGCATTCTTGGCCGCGGTGGTGCTGCTGGCCCACCATCCGGTGCTGTTCCTCGGCCTGTTCATGCTGTTCCTGGGCTTCACCCAGGCGTACCAGCAGTATCAGGACCCGCTGATACTGAAAGAAGGCCTGCTGGTCGGATTCTTCCTGGCCGGACTGGTGGTACTGGGCGGCATGCAGCAATGGTGGCTGCAGCCGGTCGTGTCCAGCCTCGGGACGACCGCGCTGTTTTTCGGCGCGCTCGGGCTGACCGCGATTACCGACAACGCCGCCCTCACCTACCTCGGCTCGCTCATTGTGGGGCTGTCCGACCAGCACAAATACATGCTGATGGCAGGCGCGGTGGGCGGCGGCGGGCTGACCGTGATCGCGAACGCGCCCAACCCGGCTGGCGCGGCCCTGCTGCGCAACGGCTTCGACGAAGAATCGATCGGCGCGCTCGGCCTGTTGCTCGGCGCGCTGATGCCGACCATAGTGGCGGCCGCGATGTTCCTGCTCTGAAGGCGATGCCGGTCGGCCGCTTTTACCAGCGCAGCCTTGTGATCGAGAACCCATGCAGGCGCGCAAACAGGGCCGCGGCGAACGAGCGGGTCGGAATGGGTTTGCCGAGCGGGCCGGCGTTGTTGCAGCGATCTGATACGAACATCATGGTGTAGCCTCCAGTTTTTTTCCAGAATATCCAAGCCGCAACAGCCGTTCTGTGCGTTGTCGCTCATTGCAGCGTTAACACAACAGTTTTGCCAGGAATGGCCGCGCGGGCACGATTGAGGCACATCAAACACCACCGGCCGCGACAACTTAGTCTCGGTCAAGTGGGGTGGTCAACTCACGGCAGCATCCCGCCCTGTCCTGGCGCGGAAACTTGAGATATCACAGGAGATGAAAGATGAGCTACCTAGACCGCGATACCTATGGGATGTACAAAGACAGCGACAGCGAAGGCCCAGGCCCCGCGCTCATGGGTGCCGACACCCTCATCGGCGACGGCGTCGTCAATGGGCAGGAAGACGATCTTGGCGACATCAAGGAAATCATGCTCGACATGCGTACCGGGCAGGTGGCCTATGCCGTGCTCGCATTCGGCGGTTTCCTGGGACTGGGTGAAAAACTGTTCGCGGTGCCCTGGCAGGCACTGCACCTCGACACCGTCAACAAGCGCTTTGTGCTCAATGTCGACAGGGAGCGCCTGAAAAACGCCCCCGGCTTCGACAAGGACCACTGGCCCGACATGACCGACGTGGGCTGGTCCAACCAGATCCATTCCTTCTACGGCACCGATCCGACCATGAGCGGCACGCCCATGGGCGTGCGCTCCGGCCCGGCTACCGGTTCGAGCGTGGGCGGCGCAATGCCGCATTGAGCCCGCGGCGGCGCCAACGCGGCAGGCGCGTTAGCGCTGCATCGACTCCCACACCTTTTGCAGGCGCTTGGCCGATACCGGCATGGGGGTGCGCAACTCCTGCGCAAACAGCGACACGCGCAGCTCTTCGAGCATCCAGCGGAACTCGACCATCCTGGGATCGGTGTTCTTGCCCGCCAGTCGGTCGCGCGACAGGCGCAGGAACTGGCTGGCTGCGCCGTTCCACTCGGCCATGAGCCTGGCGTCGCGCGCCGGGTCGCCGCGCAGCTTCTCGAGGCGCACGTTGATTGCCTTCAGGTAACGCGGGAAGTGCGCCAGTTGCGCGTACTCGCTGTCAGCCAAGAAGCGCTTGTGCACCAGGCCCTGCAACTGCGCCTGCATGTCGGCGGCGGCCTGCGGCTGCACACCCTGCAATTTCTTGGGCAAGCCATGGAATTCGGCCAGCACCTGCGACACCAGGCGGGCGACCTCATTGACAAGCAAGCCCAGGCGTGACTTGCCCTCCTCCCTGCGCTTGTTGAACGAGGCCGCATCGGCCGGCAGCGGCTCTTGCAGGCAGGCGATCTCGATCGCCTTCTGGATGATCTGGTCGCGCAACTCCTCTTGCGAGCCGAGCGCCATGAACTGCATGCCCATCTGCTGCAAGCCGGGAATGTTTTTCTCGACGAACTTGAGCTGCTCCTTGAACTGCAGGGCGAACAGGCGGCGCAGGCCGATGCGGTGGGTGCGCGCCGCCACGGTCGGGTCGTCGAACACTTCCAGATCGCAGTGCGTGGTCTTGTCGACCAGCGCCGGAAAGCCGATCAGGGTCAGCTTGCCCTGGGTGATTTCAAGCAGCTCGGGCAGCTCGCCAAAGCTCCAGCTGGTCAGCCCGGTATGCTCGCTGACCTTGGGCGCGGCGTGGACCGGCGCAGCCGCGCCGCCCGCTTTTCCTTTGGCCGGCGCCACCGACGGCGTCACGGCCGGCAAGCTTGCCGCTGTCGCCTCGGCCATCTTCTGGAAACTCTGGCGCGCCTGGCCGCCGAACTCGGCCTGCAGGGCTGGCAGGTTGCGGCCCATGTCGAGCTGGCGGCCATGCTCGTCGACCACCTTGAAATTCATGAAATGGTGCGCTGGCAAAGTCTCGACCTTGAAATCGGTGGAAAGCACCATCAAGCCGGTCCGGGTACGGATGTCGGCGATCAGCGCATCGATCAGGTCGCCCCGCCCGAAAGTGCCGGCCTCCTGCACGCGCTCGCAAAAGCGCGCCGCGTAGTCGGGCAGCGGCACGCAATGGCGCCGCAGTTTCTGCGGCAGCGACTTGAGCAGCAGGTGCACCTTCTCCTTGAGCATACCCGGCACCAGCCATTCGCAGCGCTCGCGCGGCAACTGGTTCAGCGCGAACAGCGGCACCGCCATGGTGACGCCGTCGCGCAGGCTGCCCGGTTCGAAGTGATAGGTGAGCGCCATCTCGAGCCCGGTCACCGCCAGCGATTTCGGGAACAGCTCGGTCGTCACCCCGGCCGCCTCGTGCCGCATCAGCTCTTCGCGATTGAGAAACAGCAGCTTCGGATCGCTGAAGGTCGCATCCTTGTGCCACTTCTCGAAGCCGGCGCCGTTGACGACATCGGCCGGAATCAGCTTGTCGTAGAACGCCGCGATCAGCTGCTCGTCGACCAGCACGTCCAGGCGGCGCGACTTGTGCTCGAGGTTTTCGATTTCCCTGACCAGCTTGTGGTTGTGCGCGAAGAACGGGGCGCGCGTGTCGTAGTCGCCCGCCACCAGCGCATCGCGGATGAAAATCTCGCGCGCCTCGGCCGGATTGAACTGCCCGTAGTTGATGCGGCGCTGGCTGTACACCACCAGCCCGTACAGGGTCGCGCGCTCGGACGCGCTCACCTGCGCGGCGCGCTTTTCCCAGCGCGGCTCGCCCCATGATTTTTTCAGCAGGTGGCTGCCCACTTTTTCGACCCACTCGGGCTGGATCTGCGCCACGCAGCGCGCGTACAGGCGCGTGGTCTCGACCAGTTCGGCGGCCATGACCCACTTGCCGGGCTTCTTGAGCAGCGAGGAACCGGGCCAGATATGGAACTTGATGCCGCGCGCGCCCAGATAGCCGGCGCCCGGCTCGTCGTCGGCCTTGAAGCCGATGTTGCCGAGCAGGCCGGTGAGCAGCGCCATGTGCAGGTTGTCGTAGGTCGCGGGCAGCTCGTTGAGGCGCCAGCCCTGTTCGCGCACGATCGTGAGCAGCTGCGAATGCACGTCGCGCCACTCGCGCAGGCGCACCTGCGACAGGAAATTGCTGCGGCAGGTTTCCTGCAATTGGCGATTGGTCTTCTTGTGCTCGATGGCCGCTTCGAACCACTTCCAGATTTTTATGTAGCTCAGGAACTCGGACTTCTCGTCGGCGAACTTCTTGTGCGCCTCGTCGGCCGCCTGCTGATACTCCATCGGGCGGTCGCGCGGGTCCTGCACCGACAGCGCGGACGCGACGATCAGCATCTCGCTCAGGCAGGCGTTGTCCTGCGCGGCCAGGATCATGCGGCCGACGCGCGGATCGAGCGGCAGCTTGGCCAGCTTGTGGCCGAGCGGCGTGAGCGCATTGGTCTCGTCGACCGCGCCGACTTCCTGCAGCAGCTGGTAGCCGTCCGCGATCGCGCGCGCCTGCGGCGGCTCGATGAAGGGAAAGGTCTCGACGTCGGTCAGGTGCAAGGACTTCATGCGCAAGATGACGGCCGCCAGCGACGAGCGCAGGATCTCGGGCTCGGTAAATTTCGGGCGCTGCAGGAAATCCTGTTCCTCGTACAGGCGGATGCACACGCCATCGGCGACGCGTCCGCAACGGCCGGCGCGCTGGTTCGCCGCCGATTGCGCAATCGGCTCGATCTGCAGCTGTTCGACCTTGTTGCGGTAGCTGTAGCGCTTCACGCGCGCCAGGCCGGCGTCGACCACGTAGCGAATGCCCGGCACCGTCAGCGAGGTCTCGGCCACGTTGGTCGCCAGCACGATGCGGCGCGCATTGGTGATCCTGAAAACACGCTCCTGCTCCTCCACCGACAGGCGCGCGAACAAGGGCAATATCTCCACATGCGGCGGATGGTGCTTGCGCAGCGCCTCGGCGCAGTCGCGGATCTCGCGCTCGCCCGGCAGGAACACCAGCACGTCGCCCGAGCCGATGCGGCACAATTCGTCCACGCCTTCGACGATGGCGTCGATCAGGTCGCGCTTCTCGCGCGCGGCGGCCGCCTTCGGCAGCGGCTTGCCCGATTCCGGCGCCCCCAGCGCGACCGGGTCGCGGTCCACCGGACGGTAGCGCAGTTCGACCTGGTACAGGCGGCCCGACACCTCGATCACCGGCGCCGGCTTGCCCGGCTGGCCGAAATGGCGCGCGAAACGGTCGGCATCGATGGTGGCCGAGGTGATGATCACTTTCAGGTCGGGGCGGCGCGGCAGCAGCTGCTTCAGGTAGCCAAGCAGGAAGTCGATGTTCAGGCTGCGTTCATGCGCCTCATCGATGATGATGGTGTCGTAGTTGCGCAGCATCGGGTCGGTCTGGGTCTCGGCCAGCAAAATACCGTCCGTCATCAGCTTGACCGATGCCCCGCGCGAGAGCGTATCGTTAAAGCGCACCTTGAAGCCGACATGCTCGCCCAGCGGCGAGCCCAGTTCCTGCGCGATCCGCTTGGCGGTCGAGGAGGCGGCGATGCGGCGCGGCTGGGTGTGACCGATCAGGCCCTTCTGGCCGCGCCCCAGCTCCAGGCAGATCTTGGGAAGCTGGGTGGTCTTGCCCGAGCCGGTTTCGCCCGACACGATGATGACCTGGTTTTCCGTGAGCGCCTTGGCGATGTCCTGGCGCCGGCCCGAGACCGGCAAGTCCTCGGAAAACGTAATCGGAGGCAGCGGCGTGCGAAACGGCAGGCGCGACTCGCCCTTGGGCTGCGCGCTGCGCTCGCCCTGCGGCGCCTTGACCGGCTGCTCCCTTGGCGGGCGCTGGCCGCCCTGGGCCTGGCGCTGTCCTGGCGCCGCCCCGGCGGCGCGCTGTCCGCTCGCCTGCCCTTGCCCGTTGCCGGGACGCGCGCTGCGCCCCGGCCGGCCCTGCGCAGCCGGTTGCGCAGCGCCCGGTGCGCCTTGGCCCGGCGCGGCCTGGTTGCTCCCTTGCGGGGATTGCTGCGGCAAAGGCAGGGGTGACGGCTTGTTACTCTGTTCAGACATTGTTTTTTACACGTATTTGGGCGCGCAAGTCGCGCAGCGAATTATAATGCGGCAAATGGAAACTCCTATTCAATTCGTCCAATGGCTGCGCTCCGTCGCGCCGTACATCCACGCCTTCCGTGGCAAGACCTTCGTGGTCGCCTTTCCGGGTGAACTCGTCACCGCCGGTGCGCTGCCGGTGCTGGCCCAGGATCTGTCGCTGCTGGTGGCCCTTGGCATCCGGGTCGTGATCGTGCACGGCTCGCGGCCCCAGGTGGCCGAACAGCTCGCGCTGCGTAACGTCGAAGGCCGTTTCCATAACGGCATCCGGATCACCGACACCGCCGCGCTTGAATGCGCCAAGGAAGCGTCCGGCGAACTGCGCCTCGACATCGAAGCGGCCTTCAGCCAGGGCTTGCCGAACACCCCGATGGCGCACGCCGCGATCCGCATCATTTCCGGCAACTTCGTGACCGCCCGCCCGCTCGGCGTGATCGACGGCGTCGACCTCGAACTGACCGGCGTCACGCGCAAGGTGGCGGCCGAGACCATCCACCCGATCCTGGCCACCGACAGCCTGGTGCTGCTGTCGCCGCTGGGCTTCTCGCCGACCGGCGAGGTGTTCAACCTGACCATGGAAGACGTGGCCGTTTCCGCCGCCATCGCACTGCACGCCGACAAGCTGGTGTTCATCAGCGAAACGCCGATGATGAAGGACGAAGCCGGGTTTGAAATCCGCGAACTGTCCTCGCACCAGGCCGAAGCGGTGCTGCAGGCAGGCTTTTTGCCGTCCGACGCCGCATTCTACCTGCAGCACGCGATCAAGGCATGCAACAGCGGCGTGCCGCGCGCCCATATTGTTCCGTTCGAAATGGATGGATCGGCCCTGCTCGAACTGTTCACCCACGACGGCGTGGGCACCATGATCAGCCACGAAAACCTCGAAAGCCTGCGCCAGGCCACAATTGAGGACGTCGGCGGGATCATCAAGCTCATTGAGCCGCTGGAAGCGGACGGCACGCTCGTCAAGCGCGGGCGCGAACTGATCGAGCGCGAAATCGACAACTTCTCGGTGATCGAGCACGACGGCGTCATTTTCGGCTGCGCCGCGCTGTACCCGTTCCCGGCCGCGAAGATGGCCGAGATGGCCTGCCTGACGGTCAACCCCGAGGTACAGGCCCAGGGCGACGGCGAGCGTATACTCAAGCACATGGAAAACCGCGCGCGCGCGGCCGGCTTCAACAAATTGTTCGTGCTGACCACCCGCACCTCGCACTGGTTCCAGAAGCGCGGATTCAAGCCTGCCACGGTCGATGCGCTGCCGAAGGACCGCCAGCACATGTACAACTGGCAGCGCAAGTCACAGGTCCTGATTAAGTCTTTATAATATCAGTCTCACCACACATACCCACATACGCCCTAGGAGCACAGATGGCCCGCACAATCCACTGCATCAAACTGAACAAGGAAGCCGAAGGACTCGATTTTCCACCCTACCCTGGCGAACTGGGCAAGCGGATCTACGAATCGGTATCGAAGGAAGCGTGGGCCGCCTGGCTGAAGCACCAGACCATGCTGGTCAATGAAAACCGGCTCAACCTGGCCGACCAGCGCGCGCGCAAGTACCTGGCCCAGCAGATGGAGCAGCACTTCTTCGGCGAAGGCGCGGATGCCGCCGCCGGCTATGTGCCGCCGCCGGCCGACTAAGCCCGGCTGACATACGCAGATGACAACCCGGGTCCACGACCCGGGGCTGCTACATCGGCTTGCACTGGCGCAGCTCGCAGCGCGCCATGAACATTTTCCCGTTGTCGCAGGCCATGCGATACACCTCGACCGGCCCCGGCTCGGTCACCAGTCCCGCTCCTTCCCCGCCGCGACAGGCTTTCAGCTTGGCCATGCGCTCGACCGTTGCCGACGAAATGCCGGCACGAAACGCAATGCGCTCGATCGGCACGCCGTTCGCGTCCACCAGTTGCGCGGCAAGCGCCGGCGCTGGCTTCGCCTTGGCCTGATCCTGCTCCGGCTCGCCATGCAGATAGCTGAACGCGGAGTGGAAGGTCGAACATGCGCTCAGCAGCACGGCGCAGGACACCAGGACGATCGATCGTTTCATGCTTTCCCTTCTTGACGCCACAAAAATTTTCGGATCAGAACGTCAAGGTCTTGACGCCTTCGCTCGTTCCCAGCAGGCACACATCGGCGCCGCGCTGCGCGAACAGGCCGACCGCGATCACGCCCACGATCTGGTTGATTTCCCGCTCCAGGCCAACCGGGTCGGTAATGTGCAAGCCGGCCACGTCGATGATCTGGCCGCCGTTGTCGGTGACGAAAGCTTGCTCGCTGCCCGGCTGCAGGCGCAGCTTCGGCTGGCCGCCCAGCGCCGCCAGCTTGCGCATCACGGCGCCGCGCGCCATCGGCAGAACTTCCACCGGCAGCGGGAACTTGCCCATCACCTCAACGAGCTTGGAGCCGTCGGCGATGCACACGAAGCGCTTCGACACCGAGGCCACGATCTTCTCGCGCGTGAGCGCCGCTCCCCCGCCCTTGATCATCGCGCCGCTGGCCGTGATTTCGTCGGCCCCGTCGATGTAGACCGCGATCGACTCGACGTCGTTGAGGTCGAACACCGCGATGCCGTGCCCGCGCAGGCGGGCTGCGGTCGCCTCGGAGGAGGCCACCGTACCCTTGATGCGCTGCTTGATCAGGGCCAGTTCGTCGATGAAGAAATTGGCGGTCGAGCCGGTGCCGACGCCGATGATTTCGCCGTCAACCACGTAATCGATGGCGGCGCGCGCCACGGCTTGCTTGAGTTCGTCTTGGGTCATGGTGGTGAAAAGTAGAAAGAATTTCGCCATTTTAGCGGATCGTCCGGCGCCTGCGGCCATTCCGCTTGAATATCATCAACAGTCTGGCCGCTTTAACAAGACAATAGCAAAATACGCAAAGAAACTATGAGAAAATACCTTTCACGAAGAAATATCAGGAATTGTTAAATGAGCCAGACAAAAACGGTACTCGTAGTCGATGACAGCCGCGTCTCCCGCCTCCTGGTACGCCAGTTCATTCTGAGCCGGCAGCCCTGCTGGCAGGTCGAGGAAGCGGCCAGCGGCGAGGAAGCGCTGGAAAAAGTCGGCGTGCTGCGCCCTGTCCTGATATTAATTGACGTAAACATGCCCGGCATGGGCGGCATTGCCGCAGCCGAGCAGTTGCGCGCAGCCTGCCCCGGCGCGCACATTTCGCTGGTGACGGCCAATGTGCAAAACGCCACGCGCAACCGCGCACACGCGCTCGGAATCGGCTTCATGGAAAAGCCGGTGACCGAAGCGCGCATCCACCAGCTGCTCGGCGCACTGGCCTAGCATGCTGAACCTGAGCGAACTGCAGCACGACGCCCTGGTCGAGATCTTCAACATCGGGGTCGGGCACGCGGCCAAGGCGATGAGCGAGATCGTCAACGAAGCGGTGACGATGTCGGTGCCCTCGATCACCTTCGTCAACCGGGCCGACGCGGCCGCCATGCTCGACAACAAGGATACCGGGCGCGTGTGCGGCGTGAGCCAGCATTACGAGGGGGCGTTCAACACCGAAGCGATCTTGATGTTCCCCGAAGACAAGAGCCTCGATATCGTGCGCCTGATGGTGGGCGAGTCGGTGCCGCTCAAGGAACTGACCGAGATGGAACAGGAGGCGATGAGCGAGATCGGCAACATCATCCTCAATTCCTGCGTCGGTACGCTGGCCAATATCTTCGAGCGCGAGCTGAGCGGCTCGCTGCCGCGCTACCACGTGGGCAGCAGCGGGGAAATCCTGTGCGCGTCCGGCTGCAAGGCCGATACCGTGGTGCTGATGCTGCATATCGACTTCATCCTCGAGACGCACCAGATCCACGGCTATGTCGCCTTCATCCTCGACCTCAGCGCATTGAGCGACCTGCAGGCCCAGGTGGACCGTTACCTGGCCAAGGCGATGGGTTCGGCCTGACATGACGCTCAGCGCAGAAAACCGCACCAGCATGCTCGAGAGCATACTCGGTTCGATCGCCCTGGGCGCCGTCGTGCTTGACGCAGAGCATCGCGTAGTGCTGTGGAACCGCTGGATGGCGCGCCATTCGGGGCACGCCCCCGAGTCCGTGCTGGGGCGCGATTTCTTCGCACTGTTTCCGGAGCTGGCCGGCAAGCGCTTAGGCAGCGCGGTGCGCCAGGCGCTGCGCGACAATTTTCCATCGGTGCTGTCGCAGACCCTGCACAAGGCGCCCTTGCCCGTGTTTTCCGATGCCGCCGCCGTGGCCAGCGGCACCCGCATGCAGCAGGCCGTGACGGTGACGCCGATCGAAGTGGCGCACTCGGCGCGTCACTGCCTGATCCAGATCACCGACGTCACGCTGGCCGTCACGCGCGAGCGCCTGCTGCGCGAGCAGGCGCTCGAACTGCGTTCGCAGAGCTTCTCGGACGGCCTGACCGGCATCGCCAACCGGCGCCATTTCGACGTTGCGATGGAAAAGGAAATCCGCCGCGCCAAGCGCGCCGCCACCGCGCTGTCGCTGCTGATGATCGACATCGACTGCTTCAAGGCATACAACGACCATTACGGGCACCAGCAAGGCGACGACTGCCTCGTCAAGGTGGCAGCGGCGCTCGCTGCGATGCTGCACCGCCCGTTCGATTTGATTGCGCGCTACGGCGGCGAAGAGTTTGCCGTGATCCTGCCCGACATGGACGCGCAGCACAGCATGCAACTGGCCGAGGCGATGCGCCAGCGGATCGTCGGGCTCGACATCGCGCACAGCAACGCCGGCGCGGCCCAGCACGTGACGGTCAGTATCGGCCTCGCCACCCAGACCCCGGAGCATCCGGTCGAAGTGCCCGCGCTGATCTGTGCAGCCGACCGCGCGCTGTACGCGGCCAAGCGCAACGGCCGCAACCGCGTCGCGATGCAGGCCTGCGGGTAGAAACGAGCCGCTGCCTTAGCGACGAAGCTGCGCGGCGCGCTTTTCCCTTCTGCGGTTCAGCCAGATCGTGACGCCGGTAATCATGAACAGCAAAGGCATGATCCCGAACAGGCTGGCGAAGATCCGTCCCGGCGTGCCGAAGGCCTCTCCGGTATGCAGCGGGAACAGCCAATTGATGAAAGTGTCGCCAGCGGGCGCACGCTGCGGGTCGCGCACCCTCAGCACCGCGCCGCTGTAGGCGTCGATGGTCAGGCGGGTGGCGCCATCGCCCTTGCGTACCTCGCCCTCTTGCCTCATCCGCACTTCATACGGTTTTTTCGGGGAAGACATGGCCACCCGCGACACGCGCGCCTCGGGAAACTGCGCCTGCGCGATACGCGCGGCGGCTGCGGCGTCGAGCGGGGCGCCAGCGTGCGGAACGGCGTTATTCACCTTGGCGTTAGGCGACACCGTCGCCACCGCGCCCACTACCGGCAATACCCACTGCGGCAGGTTGAAGTACAGGCCTGACAGTCCTTGCATGACCAGCAGCGGGGCGATAAAGAAGCCCGCCGCGCGATGCAGGCTGAAGTTAAGGCGCGGCCACGAACCGCGATAGCTCACCGTGAGCGCCTGGCGCAAGGCCTTCAAGCGCAGCCGCGGCCACCACAACACCAGCCCGCTTAACCCGGCGATCGCCATCAGGATCCCGGTGATGCCGCCGATGGTCCTGCCGACCTCGCCGGCCACCAGGTAGTGATGGAAATTAAACAGGGTCTGCATCAGCAAGGGGCGCGACAAGCCGATCTCTCCCCAGTTGCGCTCGCCGTTGACCCGCAACGCGGTGGCGTCGACCATCACCTGGCGCGACACATTCAGCGCGAACGCCGAGCGTTCGCCGGCCGGCGCTATCCGATACCACGCCACCACCGCCTCGTCGGAGGCAGCCGGCACCTGCAACTGGTCGGGGCGCCCATAGCGCGGATCGGCAACCAGGAAGTCTTCCACCGCCTTCAGCCGCTCGGCCGTGGCCGGTGCGGCGCCGGGCGCCACGGTAGCGTGGAATAGGTCGGGATTGAGCGCGCTGTCGAGTTCGTGCATCCATGCGATTGCGCTGCCGGTCAGCCCAAGCAGGACGAACAGGACGCCAACCCAGAGCGCGATATACAGATGCAGCTTGCCTGTCACGATTTTGAGCCGGCTGCCCCAGGTCGAGGACGCGGGCAAGCGCAACGGCGCCGCTGTCTTGTCGGGCACCCTTGGGGCGTAATTGGGGTCGGCCACGTCGAGCATGCGCGGTTGGGCTGTCATTTTTCTTTTCCTTTGAGAATGACCGCCAGTCTATCGTAAACGCGAATCATTATCAATAACTATTCGATCCGACCCCGCATCTGGCGCAAACGGCGCCACAGCCCCCAGTGCAAATGCGCGCGGCTGCCCGGATCCGCGAGAAAATCGCGCAGGACTGTTTCGAACAGCGCCAGGCGCTCGGCCTCGCGTGGCTGGCGCATCGCACGCGCCGCGCCGAGGTGCTTCAGCACGAAATAATCGGCCAGCAAATCGCCCTGCGCCTCCATGTTGTAGTCGGCCACCGTCTTGTCAGGCCCGAGTTCATAGCGGTACGCCAGGCCGATGCGAACGGCGCCGCGCAGTTTGACCGGATAACCGAGTTGGTGCTGCCAGACGTGGACCATCTCGTGGATGAACCAGTGCTTCGCATGCGCGTCGCCGGCGGAAAAATCGTCGCGAAAACACGAGCGGTGGAAGTAGATGCTGCCATTGGGCGTCATCGCGCAGTCCCTTGGCTGCAACCCAAGCGGCAGGTAGCGCCGGTTGTGGACCCTGACCCTTGAATAATCGATGGCATCACCGAACAAGGCCGACGCCAGGGCGATTTCGCCTGTGCTGAGCGGGCGTGCGCGGGCCTTGTGGGGTGCCATGTTCATACATGCAAAACATAGCAGAAAATCGCCGGCGCCGTTTTGCCGGAATACTAGCGCAGCTCGGCAGCGGCCCTTGCCAGTTGCGTGATGAGGGCCCAGTTGCCGGCCATGATGGCGTCCTTGGGGGTGAGCCAGGAGCCGCCCACGCAGGCGACGTTTTTGCAGGCCAGGAACTGCGGCGCGGTCTCGATCGAGATCCCGCCGGTCGGGCAGAACGTCACGTCCGGCAGCGGGCCGCCAATCGCGTTGAGCATGCCGACGCCGCCCGCCGGCACAGCCGGGAATAATTTAAGCTGGCGAAAGCCGGCTTCGCGCGCCGCCATCACTTCCGATGGCGTCATCACCCCGGGCAGCAGCGGCAGGCCACTCTTGCGGGCCGCATCGATCAGGGTCGCGGTCAGGCCCGGCGAGACGCCGAACACGGCGCCCGCGTCACGCGCGGCGGCAAATTCCTCGCCTTGCGTGAGCGTGCCCACGCCGACGATCGCTCCCGGCACCTGCGCCATCGCGCGGATCGCGCCAAGGCCGTACGGGGTGCGCAGCGTGACTTCAAGCACGCGGATGCCGCCTTCAACGAGCGCGCGCGCCAGCGGCACGGCGTGCTCGGGGTCGTCGATGGCGATCACGGGAATCACGCTCGCCGAGCGCATGATGTCGAGTAGTGTCATGGTCATTTTGGGTTCCTGATCAGGAAGTCTTCGTCGGAGCCGGGCACGATCTCGCCGGAGTCGGCGCCTTCGTGCAGCGGCACGGTGGTTGGAATCGGCGAGGGCAGCGCGAACGTGGTGGCGCCCAGTTCTGCTTCGCTGACGGTATTGCGGAACATCGAAAACAGTTCGCGGCCCATGCCGATATGGCACGACGACAGGTCGGCGCTGACAACCGAGCGTGCGGCCCACACGTCCGGCGGCACCAGCGCTTCGAGCGTGCCGGCACCGGCGTCGAGCCGAATGATGTCGCCGTCGCGCACCAGGCCGAGCGGGCCGCCGGCCAAAATCTCGGGCGAGACATGGATTGCGGCGGGCACCTTGCCCGACGCGCCCGACATGCGCCCGTCCGTGACCAGCGCCACGTGGCGCCCGGCGTCCTGCAGATTGGACAGCGCGGGCGTGAGCGCGTGCAGTTCGGGCATGCCGTTGGCGCGCGGACCCTGGAAGCGCAGCACGGCGACGAAGTCGCGATCGAGCTTGCCCGCCTGATACGCGTGCATGAAGTCTTCCTGCGAATTGAAGGTCAGCGCCGGCGCCTCGACCACCCGGTGCTCTTCCTTGACGGCCGAGACCTTCATCACCGCGCGTCCCAGGTTGCCCGACACCAGCACCATTCCGCCATCGCGCGCGAACGGCACGGCCGCCGTGCGCAGCACGTTGTCGTCGGCGCTTGCCAGCGGCACCGGTTTCCAGGTCACGCCCTCGCCGTCCAGGAACGGCTCGCTGCAGTGCGCGCGCAGCCCATGGCCAAGGATGGTGGTCACGTCGTCGTGCAGCAGGCCGGCGTCGAGCAGTTCGCGGATCACGAATCCAGGGCCGCCGGCGGCGTTGAAATGGTTCACGTCGGCGTCGCCGTTCGGGTAGATCCGGGTGAGCATCGGCACGATCGCAGAGAGCTCGTCGAAATCATCCCAGTCGATCACGATGCCGGCCGCCTTGGCAATCGCAACCAGGTGCAGGGTATGGTTGGTCGAGCCGCCCGTCGCAAGCAGGCCGACCACCGCGTTGACGATGCACTTCTCGTCGACCACATGGCCCACCGGCGTGTAGTTTCCGCCCTGCTGGGAAATCGCGACGGCGCGCTCGGTGGCCGCTGCAGTGAGGGCTTCGCGCAACGGCGTGCCGGGCGTGATGAACGCCGAACCCGGCAGGTGCAGGCCCATGATCTCCATCAGCACCTGGTTGCTGTTGGCGGTGCCGTAGAAAGTACAGGTGCCTGACCCGTGGTAGGAAGCCGACTCGCACTCAAGCAGTTCTTCCCGCGTCGCCTTGCCTTGCGCGTACAGCTGGCGGATGCGGGCTTTTTCCTTGTTCGCAAGCCCGCTCGTCATGGGACCGCCCGGCACGAACACCGCAGGCAGGTGGCCGAAATGGAGCGCGCCGATCAGCAGGCCCGGCACGATCTTGTCGCAGATGCCGAGGTAGAGCGCAGCGTCGAACATGTTGTGCGACAGCGCAATGGCAGTGCCCATCGCGATCGTATCGCGCGAAAACAGCGACAGCTCCATCCCCGGCTGGCCCTGCGTGACGCCGTCGCACATGGCCGGCACTCCGCCGGCGAACTGGGCCACCGCCCCTGCCTTGCGCGCCGCTTCCTTGATCACTTTCGGGAACGATTCGAACGGCTGGTGCGCCGACAGCATGTCGTTATACGCGGAAACGATCGCGATCGATGGCTTCTTTTGCTCCTTGAGCGCCAGCTTGTCGTTGGCGGGGAAGGCAGCGAAGCCGTGCGCCAGGTTGGTGCACGAGAGCGCACCGCGCTGCACGCCATGCAAGCGCGCCGCATCCAGGTGTGCAAGGTAGGCGCCGCGCGAGCCCCGGCTGCGCTTGATGATCCGGCTGGTCACCGCTTCAACGACTGGATGCATGGACATGATTCGTTCCTTATGAATGTACTTTATGAAATTTTACTACAAAAATTGCAGGAACCGTAAGCTTTGAGCACCTATGTTGCGCCTTTTGCCACCGATACGCAACTCTACGGCCCCCTTGCGCTAGCCCGCACGAGATCTTTCACAGAGGCATTACAGTCGCAAACGAACTTTTTGTAGTGAATTTACGTATTTTTCCTGTATTATTAGATAACCGTCCACCAACCGCAAGCTTTCAACGCTCCCATCCATGATGCGCCAGCCTTCCCTTACCGCCACAGCCAGCTTCCAGGCCCTGGAAACCCATGCGATCGAAGCCGAAGACTGGCAGTTGCGCGGCCTGTTCGGCGCCGATCCGCAGCGTTTTGCCAGCATGTCGCTGGAAGCGGCCGGCCTGTTCCTAGACTATTCAAAAAACCGCCTTGACCGGCGCACGCTTGAACTTCTGGTCGAGCTCGCACAAGAACTGGGCCTGGAAGCGCAGCGCGAGGCCATGTTTGCGGGCGAAAAAATCAACCTGACCGAGCGCCGCGCGGTGCTGCATACGGCGCTGCGCGCGCCACGCGAGAGCGCGCTTTGCGTGGACGGCCAGGATGTCGCGGCCGACGTGCACGCGGTGCTCGATCGCATCAGGGTCTTCAGCGATGCGGTGCGCAGCGGCGCCTGGCTCGGCTACAGCGGCAAGCCGATCACCGACATCGTCAACATCGGCATTGGCGGCTCCGACCTCGGCCCGAAAATGGCCTGCCTCGCGCTGCGCCAGTATTCGCACCCGCGCCTGGCCATGCATTTCGTCTCGAACGTCGACGGCCACGACCTCGACGCCACGCTGGCACAGGTGAACCCCGAAACCACGCTGTTCATCGTCGCCTCCAAGACCTTCACCACCAGCGAGACCATGCTCAATGCGAACAGCGCGCGCGCCTGGTTCCTGGCCCACGCGCAGGCGGCGCACCTGGCGCGCCACTTTGTCGCGGTCTCGACCAACACCGAAGCGATCAGCGCCTTCGGCATCGATCCGGCCAACATGTTTCCGTTCTGGGACTGGGTCGGCGGGCGCTACTCGGTCTGGTCGGCGATCGGGCTGCCGATTGCGCTCAGCATCGGCTTCGGTTACTTCCAGGACTTCCTGGCCGGCGCGCACGCGATGGACCTGCACTTCAGGCAAGCGCCGCTCGAAGCGAACATGCCGGTGCTGCTCGCTCTTATCGGCTTTTGGAACCGCCAGTTCCTCGGCTGCACCTCGCTCTCGATTGCGCCCTACCACCGCGACCTGAGCCGCTTCCCCGCCTACCTGCAGCAACTGGAGATGGAGAGCAATGGCAAGCGCGTCACGCGCGGCGGCCTGCCGGTCGAGGTTCCGACCTGCCCGGTGGTGTGGGGCGACTGCGGCACCAACGGGCAGCACGCCTACTTCCAGCTGCTGCACCAGGGCACCGACCTCACGCCGATCGACTTCATCGCCTGCCTGCGCCCGGCCCACGAGCTCGAAAAGCACCACGCGGCGCTGCTGGCGAACTGCTTCGCCCAGTCGGAGGCGTTCATGCTCGGCAAAGGCAGCGACGAAGTGCGCCGCGAACTGCAGGCGCAGGGACTGTCGCTGGCCGAGATCGAGCGCCTGGCGCCGCACAAGACCTTTCCCGGCAACCGCCCTAGCAACACGATCCTGATGGAGTACCTGACCCCGTTCACGCTTGGCGCACTGATCGCGCTGTACGAGCACAAGACCTTCGTGCAGGGGGTGATCTGGGGCGTAAACAGCTTCGACCAGTGGGGCGTGGAACTGGGCAAGGCGCTGGCCACGAAAATCGAATCGGAACTGACGGGCGAAGCGCATCCCGAACTGCACGACAGCTCGACCAACGGGCTGATCGCGATGGCGAAGGCCGCGGTTTAACACTCTTTTCAAGGAACGGCACGCATCGTGAACGCACCAGACCAGATCAGCGTCATTCACAACGAAACCATGATGGTGGGGGAATGCCCGCTCTGGCATGCGCCCGAAGCGAACCTCTACTGGGTCGACATCGACGGCTTCGCGGTGCACCGCCTGCACCCGGCCAGCGGCTCGCACCGCTCATGGCGCATGCCGACCGAACCGGCGGCACTCGCCATCAATGCCGACGGCGGCCTGGTGGTCGCCATGCGCAGCGGCTTCGTCCACCTCGATACGAACAACGGCGGCATCACGCCGATCGCCCCGGCCCCCTACGACACCGCCACCACCCGCTTCAACGACGGCCGGGTCGACGCCGCCGGGCGCTTCTGGGTCGGCACCATCTACGAGCCGCGCGACCGGCAGGCGGCACAGATGTACTGCCTCGAACGCGGCAAGGTCAGGCTGGTATGGTCGGGCGGAATGACGGTATCGAACGGCCTCGGATTCAGCCCCGACCAGCGCTGCCTGTACCACGCCGACACCACCAGCCACCGGATCGACTGTTACGACTTCGACGTCGCGACCGGCACCGTATCGCACCCGCGGCGCTTCCAGCAGTTCCCGACCGACCGCACGCACGACTACGGCGGGCGCCCGGATGGCGCGGCGGTCGACAGCGAAGGCGCCTATTGGTGCGCCATGTTCGAAGGCGCGCGCCTGCTGCGCTTCGCGCCCGGCGGCGAACTGCTGCGCGAAGTGAAGCTGCCGCTGCGCTGCCCGACCATGCTCGCCTTCGGCGGCGACGACCTGCGCACGCTCTACATCACCAGCGCGAGCCACAAGCGCCCGGCCGAGGAACGCGCCCGCTATCCGCTTACCGGGCAGGTGCTGGCGCTGCGGGTGGACGTGGCCGGCTGCCCGGAGCACGCCTACCGCGCCTGAGCGCCGGGCTGCGCACGGATGTGGCACCATGGACGGCACCGGCATTGAAGCAGGATTTGCGTAGTAAAATTTCTTGCCAAGCTCATATTCATGTAGTAAATTTACACACATGCGCTGAAAGCGCCCGCATCACGATTCCGGCATCCTACTTCTTGCGATCACAACACTATGGCTCTTACCGATTTTGACCTTGTCCTGTTTGGCGGCAGCGGCGACCTGGCGATGCGCAAACTGCTCCCTGCGATGTACGCGCGCGACGTCTGCAACGACTTGCCGGCCACCGCCCGCATCATCTGCGTGGGTCGCCACGAGTGGTCGCAGGAAGAGTTCCTGAAGACGGTCGAAGAGACCTCGAAACCCAACATCAAGTCGACCACCGCCGCGGCCTGGAGCAAGTTCACGGCGCGCATCGTGTACGTCTCGCTCAATGCGACCGACGTCGGCACCTACGGCGCGCTGGTCGAGGCGCTGCGCAAGGACGAGGCGCTGACGCGGGTGTATTACCTCGCGACCCCGCCGCACCTGTTCGCGCAGATCTGCGACAACCTGGCCGCCAGCGGCCTGGCCACGCCCAATTCACGGGTGGTGCTGGAAAAGCCGCTCGGGCGCGACCTCGCAAGCGCGCGCCAGATCAACGCCGAAGTCGGCAAGGTATTCGCCGAATCGCAGATCTACCGGATCGACCATTACCTCGGCAAGGAAACCGTGCAGAACCTGCTGGCCCTGCGTTTCGGGAACATCCTGTTCGAGCCGCTGTGGCGGCGCGAGTGGATCTCCGACGTGCAGATCACGATCGCCGAAAAAATCGGGGTCGGCAACCGCATGGGTTACTACGACACCTCGGGCGCGCTGCGCGACATGCTGCAAAACCACCTGCTGCAGCTGCTGTGCATCGTCGCGATGGAGCCGCCCACCTCGATTTCATCGAATGCGGTGCGCGACGAAAAACTGCAGGTGCTGCGTTCCCTCAAGCGCTTCACCCCCACCACGCTGGCGCAGAACATCGTGCGCGGCCAGTACCGCGCCGGCCATGTCGAAGGCAAGCCGGTGCCGAGCTACCGCGACGAACCGGACGCGCCGCAGCAGTCGCGCACCGAAACCTTCGTCGCAATCAAGGCCGAAATCGATACCTGGCGCTGGGCCGGGGTGCCGTTCTACCTGCGCACCGGCAAGCGCATGGCCGACAGCCTGGCTGAAATCGTGGTGCGCTTCAAGCAGATCCCGCACTCGATCTTCAACCAGCCGACCAGCAGCTTCCAGCCCAACAGCCTGGTGATCCGCCTGCAGCCGGACGAAGGCCTGAGCCTGAACCTGATGGCCAAGACCCCGGGCGACAGCATGCGACTGAAGCAGGCCGAACTCGAACTCGACTTCCGCGAATCGTTCAAGACGCCGCGCATGGACGCCTACGAGCGCCTGCTGCTCGACGTGCTGCGCGGCCAGCTCACCCTGTTCATGCGCGGCGACGAACTGGAAGCGGCGTGGGAATGGGTCGAGCCCATCCTCGACCACTGGGAACACGAAGACAGCATGCCGATCCCGTACAGTGCCGGCACCTGGGGCCCGGCGGCGGCGAGCGCCCTGATCGGCCGCGACGGCCTGCAATGGCGCGAAGAAGCGCTTCCTGAGGACTAAAAATGGAAGCGCAAGGAGTCTGGCCCTGTAGGGCCATACCGTTTCGCAGGCGCGGTGCGATGCACCGCGAAACCCCTGCTTCACCGCTTCCTGAGGACTAAAAATGGAAGCGCAAGGAGTCTGGCCCTGCAGGGCCATACCGTTTCGCAGGCGCGGTGCGATGCACCGCGAAACCCCTGCTTCACCCCTTCCCGAGGACTAAATATGGAAGCGCAAGACTAATGCTGCTCGATTCGATCCGCACCCAGCTCGACTCGCTCTCGAAGTCCGAGCGCAAAGTCGCGCTGGCGGTGCTTGAACACCCCGCCGCCACGGTCACCCAGAACATCACCGCGCTGGCGAAAAGCGCGCAGGTGTCGGAGCCGACCGTGGTGCGCTTTTGCCGCACCCTCGGTTACGACGGCTGGCACGAATTCAAGCTCAAGCTGGCGCAGGGCCTGGCGCTCGCACTGCCCGGCGCGAACGAGCAGCCGACCCAGGACGACCTTGCCGTGGACCTGGTCAACAAGATCTGCAGCCGCTCCATCAACACCCTGCTCGACCTGCGCAACAACCTCAATCCCGAATCGATCCAGCGCGCGCTCGACATCCTCTCGCGCGCCAACAAGATCGAGTTCTACGGCCAGGGCACATCGGGCATCGTGGCGGCAGACGCACAGCACAAGTTTTTCCGTTCCGGCGTGCCGACGGTCGCGTATTCCGATCCTGCGATCCACAGCATTGCCGCTTCCCTGCTGCGCGCAGGTGACGCCGTGGTGGCGATTTCGCAGCGCGGCAATAACCCTTCGATGGTGCGCTCGGCCAAGCTGGCGCGCCGCAGCGGGGCCGATGTCATCGTGCTGGCGCCGTCCGGCACGCCGCTGGCCGACATCGCCAGCGTGCTCATTCCGATCGACCTGGTGTTCAACATCGACCCGTACACGCCGATCTCGGCGCGCCTGGCCTACCTGGTGGTGATCGACGTGCTGGCGGTCGGCCTGGCGCTGCAGCGCGGGCCCGAGTTCCGCAAGAAGATGCAGAACGCGCAGAAGGCGCTGCAGGAATTCGATATGCAGTTCGATTCGTTCATCGGCTAGGCGGCGGTACAATAGCCGATTCACCTACTCATTTTTTGAACCGCTCCATGAATCAACTCGAACAGCTCAAGCAATTTACCACCGTCGTCGCCGACACCGGCGATTTCCAGTCGATCAAGGCGTACGCCCCGCGCGACGCGACCACCAACCCGTCGCTCATTCTAAAGGCCGTCCAGAAGAGCGAATACAAGCCGCTGCTGGAACGGGCCGTACGCGATTTTCCGAACCTGTCCACCGGCGACGTGATCGACCGCGTGCTGATCGCCTTCGGCGTTGAAATCCTCGAGCTCATTCCGGGCCGCGTCTCGACCGAGATCGACGCCGCCCTGTCGTTCGACACCGAGGCGACGGTGGCCAAGGGCCGCGAACTGATCGCGCTGTACGAACAGGCCGGCGTCGCGCGCGAGCGCGTGCTGATCAAGATCGCATCGACCTGGGAAGGCATTCGCGCCGCCGAGATCCTGCAACGCGAGGGTATCCGCTGCAACATGACCTTGCTGTTCTCGCTGGCGCAGGCGGCAGCGTGCGCCGAAGCCGGCGCCCAGCTCATTTCGCCGTTCGTCGGCCGCATCTACGACTGGTACAAGAAATCGACCGGCACCGAGTACGCCGGCGCCGACGATCCGGGAGTGCAGTCGGTCAAGCGGATCTATAACTACTACCGCAAGTTCGGCTACAACACCGAAGTGATGGGCGCGAGCTTTCGCAACACCTCGCAGATCCTGGAACTGGCCGGCTGCGATTTGCTCACGATCAGCCCGGAGCTGCTGCAACAGCTGGCCGACAGCGCAGCGCCGGTAGAGCGCAAGCTCGATGCGAAGGCTGCGGCGTCGGTAGCTATCGAGAAGATAGCGCTCGACGAGAAGAGCTTCCGCTTCATGCTCAACGAAGATGCGATGGCGACCGAGAAGCTGGCCGAAGGCATCCGCGCCTTCTGCGCCGATTCCGGCAAGCTGAAACAGATCGTCGCCGGGATGCGATAACTTTTAACTTCTTTGTTATCCGCCGCGCTCGTCGTCCTCGCGAACGCGGGGACCCCATTTGCATGCAAAGTGGTGGGACGTACCTATCCACTGGGCGCATAAATTGGGTTCCCGCCTACGCGGGAATGACGTGCAAATGTCAACGGTTTTATTCGGGACAGCAATGCGCGCAGGCGGGAACCCAAGTTCGATCCGCAGTCATGGGCTATTCCAAGACATTGGTTTCCCGCTAACGGGGCCGCCATCGGCCGGAAACGACAATCATGCCGCGCGCAGCCCATCGAGGTGGATATCGACGATCTGCTCGCCAAGCTTGACCAGGTCGAAGGCGCTTGTATCGAACATCCAGGTCCGGATCAGCCCGTCGACCAGCGCCCACATTCCCAGCGCCGCGGCATGCGCCGCCAAACCCGGCTTCAATTTTCCTTGCCTGACGCCCAGCTTGATGCGGCCTTCAGCGAACGTCATCCACTGCGCCTGGATCTCCAGCCTGCGGTCGCGCACGGCATTGAGCTCGTCCACGTATTCAAGCTTGAGCGTGGCAATTTCAAACACCCGGCGCGCCTTCGGGTCGTGCGCCGTGAGCCGGAACACGCACAGCATGTACTCGCGCATCCCGCACAGCGGATCGCTCACGCTGGCCGTCTCGAACAGCAACTGCATGGCGGACTCCAGCGGCATCTTGGCGCGCTCCATCATGGCGTTGAACAGCGCCGCCTTGTCCTGAAAATGCCAATAGATCGCACCGCGCGTCACCCCGGCTGCCGTTGCAATATGCTGCAAGGTGGTACGCGACACGCCTTGCTCAACAAACAACTGCTCGGCTGCATCGAGTATGCTGTCGCGGGTGGCAAGCGCTTCTTCTTTTGTCCGGCGGACCATCGGCATTACTCCGTTTTCAAGTGCTCAAAACATTTAAACATACACTCATGATAGTATAATCGAAAATTCACACATGCCTGCTGAAGTCAATACGGAACAACGTTCCTCATCGGCAGGTTCATCCCTTGAAAAGGAAGCACAATTAATGCGTCATGCCTCTCCCTCCCCTTTGTCGATGGCACGGATCGCCCTGTGCATCCTGACCGCGCTCACCTTGCTCGCCGCCTGCGGTCCCAAGAACGCTGCGCCAGCAGCCGGAGGCGCCCAGCGCCCCGCGCCTGAAGTGGGCGTGATCACCGCCAAACTCGAACCGGTCGCCCTGCAGAGCGAACTGCCGGGCCGCGTGGAGCCGGTGCGCGTGGCCCAGGTGCGCGCGCGCGTGAATGGCGTGGTGCTCAAGCGCCTGTTCCAGGAAGGCAGCGAGGTCAAGGCCGGCCAGTCGCTGTTCCAGATCGATCCGGCGCCCTACCAGGCTGCCCTGAGCAGCGCGCAGGCGGTGCTGGGCAAGGCGCAGGCGAACCTGAACCAGGCCAGCGCGCAGGCCGAACGCTACAAGCCGCTGGTCGAGGCGAATGCGGTCAGCAAGCAGGAATACGTGAACGTGGTCGCCTCCCAGAAGCAGGCCGAGGCCGATGTGGCCGCGGCGCGCGCGGCGCTGCAGATCGCGCAGATCAATTCGGGCTACGCCAAGGTGGTCGCGCCGATTTCCGGGCGTATCGGGCGCGCGCTGGTCACCGAAGGCGCACTGGTCAGTGCAACCGAAGCGACCCAGCTCGCGCTGATCCAGCAGACCAGCACGGTCTTCGTGAACTTCACCCAGTCGGCCAGCGAACTGCAGCGCCTGCGCAAGGGCGCCGGCGGCAAGCTGCGCAGCGCCGACAGCGCAGTGCCGGTCAGCATCATCCTGGACGACGGCTCGGAACTGCCGCGCAAGGGCAAGCTGCTGTTTTCGGACGTGAGCGTGGACCCGACCTCGGGCCAGGTCACCCTGCGCGCCGAGGTGGCGAACCCGGACGGCTTGCTGCTGCCGGGCCAGTACGTGCGCGTGCGCCTGTCGCAGGCGCAATTGCCGGCTGCGATCCTGGTGCCGCAGCAGGCGGTCAACCGCAGCGGCCAGGGCGACAGCGTGATCGTGGTCGGCGCCGACGGCAAGCCCGCTCCGCGCCCGGTCAAGGTCGGCTCGCAGCAAGGCGCCAACTGGATCATCCTCGGCGGCCTCAAGGAAGGCGAACAGGTGGTGGTCGACGGCTTCCAGAAAATGATGGTGCCGGGCGCCCCGGTCAAGCCGGTTCCGTGGAGCGCTAACGCGGCCGCGCCGGCAACTGCCGCCGCCAGCCGTTAAAAACTACTTACAGGATTCATTCATGGCTCGTTTTTTTATTGACCGCCCGATTTTCGCGTGGGTGATCGCACTGTTCATCATGGTGCTGGGCGCGGTGGCGATTACCCAGTTGCCGATCGCGCAGTATCCGCCGGTCGCACCGCCTTCCATCGTCATCAACGCCTCCTACCCTGGCGCCTCGGCCCAGACGCTCGAGGACAGCGTCATCAGCGTCATCGAACGCGAGATGAACGGCTCGCCCGGCCTGATCTACATGGAGTCGATCAGCCAGGCCAACGGCAGCGGCAGCATCACGCTCAGCTTCGACACCGGCACCGACGCCGACCTGGCGCAGGTGGACGTGCAGAACCGTCTGGGCCGCGCCACGCCGCGCCTGCCGCAGTCGGTGGTGCAGCAGGGCGTGCGCGTGGACAAGGCGCGTTCGAACTTCCTGATGTTTACGATCCTGTCGTCGGACGACCCTAAATGGGATCCGATCGCGCTCGGCGACTACGCCTCGCGCACCGTGCTGCCCGAAATCCAGCGCCTGCCCGGCGTTGGCCAGGCCCAGCTGTTCGGCACCGAAAAGGCGATGCGGATCTGGATCGACCCGGCCAAGCTGGTCGGCTTCAACCTGTCGCCAAGCGACGTCAACAACGCGATCCGTGCCCAGAACGCGCAAGTGTCCTCGGGCACCATTGGCGACCTGCCCAACCTGCCCGGACAGAGCATCACCGCGACCGTGGTGGTGACCGGCCAGCTCAGCAACGTCGAGCAGTTCGGCAACGTCGTGCTGCGCGCCAACCCGGACGGCTCGACCGTGCGCCTGAAGGATGTGGCGCGCATCGAGATCGGCGGCCAGAATTATTCCACCTCGGCGCGCCTGAACGGCAAGCCCTCGACCGGCATCGGCATCCAGCTCTCGCCCACCGGCAATGCGCTGGAAACGGCCAAGCTGGTGCGCGCGCGCATGGGCGAACTGGCACGCTACTTCCCGGCAGGCATGAAATGGGACATCCCCTTCGACAGCTCGGCCTTCATCGACATCTCGATCCGCCAGGTGGTCGAGACCTTGCTCGAAGCGGTGGTGCTGGTGTTCCTGGTGATGTTCCTGTTCCTGCAGAATTTCCGCTACACGATCATCCCGACCATCGTGGTGCCGGTCGCCCTGCTCGGCTCGCTGGCCGCGCTGCTCGCGCTCGGTTTCTCGATCAACGTGCTCACCATGTTCGGCATGGTGCTGGTGATCGGCATCGTGGTCGACGACGCCATCGTGGTGGTCGAAAACGTCGAGCGCATCATGAGCGAGGAAGGCCTGCCGCCCCTGGAAGCGACGCGCAAGGCGATGGGCCAGATTTCCGGCGCCATCATCGGCGTGACGGTGGTGCTCATTTCGGTGTTCGTGCCGCTCGCCTTCTTCGGCGGCGCGGTCGGCAACATCTACCGCCAGTTCTCGGCGGTGATGGTCTCGTCCATCCTGTTCTCGGCCTTCATGGCGCTCTCGCTCACGCCGGCGCTGTGCGCCCACCTGCTCAAGCCGGTCGAGGCCGGGCACCACCACGCCAAGAGCGGCTTCTTCGGCTGGTTCAACCGCAACTTCGCGCGAACCGCCAAGAACTACGAAAGCCTGGTCGCGCGCATCCTGCGCCGCACCGGGCGCGCGCTGATCGTGTTCGTGACCATCATCGCGGTGGTGGCCCTGATCTTCATGCGCATGCCGTCGTCGTTCCTGCCCAACGAAGACCAGGGCTACATCATCGCCAACTTCCAGCTGCCCCCGGGCGCGACCGAGGAACGCACCAGCGATGCGCTGGTCAAGGCCGAGCAGTTCATCCTCAAGCAGCCGGAAGTCAACAGCATGGTGGGGGTGGTCGGCTTCAGCTTCTCGGGCAGCGGCCAGAACGCCGCGCTCGCCTTCATCACGCTCAAGGACTGGAAGCAGCGCAAGGGCGAAGGCCACGGCGCGGCCGACGTGGCCGGGCGCATCACGGGCAAGCTCTCGGGCATCCGCGACGCCTTCATTTTCGCAATCAGCCCGCCGCCGATTCCCGAACTCGGGCGCGGCACCGGCTTCTCGTTCCGCCTGCAGGACAGGGGCTCCAACGGGCGCGACGCGCTGCTGGCCGCGCGCAATCAGCTGCTGGGCGCGGCATCGCAAAGCCCGATCCTGGCCGGGGTCCGTCCCGAAGGCCTGGAAGACGCGCCCCAGCTGCAGCTCGACCTCGACCGCGACAAGGCGAACGCGCTCGGCGTCACCTTCGACGCCATCAACGCCGCCATTTCGACCTCGCTCGGGTCCAGCTACATCAACGACTTCCCCAACGCCGGACGCCTGCAGCGCGTGGTGGTGCAAGCCGACGCGCCTTCGCGCATGCAGCCCGACGACCTGCTCCGGCTCACCGCGATGAACAGCAAGGGCCAGCCGGTGCCGCTGTCGGCATTTGCCAGCACGCGCTGGATCACCGGCCCGATGCAGACGGTGCGCTACAACGGCTACGCCACCATGCGCATCTCGGGCGACGCCGACCCTGGCCACAGCACCGGCGAGGCGCTCGACGAGATGGAACGGCTGGCGGCGCAACTGCCGCCCGGCTTCGCCTTCGAATGGACCGGCCAGTCGCGCGAGGAAAAACTGTCCGGCTCGACCGTCTTCGTGCTGCTCGGCTTCGCGCTGCTGGCGGTGTTCCTGGCCCTGGCCGCGCTGTACGAAAGCTGGTCGATCCCGGTCGCCGTGCTGCTGGTGGTGCCGTTCGGCGTGCTGGGAGCTCTGCTCGCCGCAACCGCACGCGGCCTGCCCAACGACGTGTACTTCAAGGTCGGCCTGATCACCATCATCGGCCTTGGCGCCAAGAACGCGGTGCTGATCATCGAGTTCGCCAAGGACCTGCAGGCACAGGGCAAGCCGATGGTGGAGGCGGTGATCCAGGCCTGCCACCTGCGCTTCCGTCCGATTTTGATGACCTCGCTCGCCTTCATTCTCGGCGTGCTGCCGCTGGTCGTCGCCGGCGGCGCCGGTGCCGCCAGCCAGCGCGCCATCGGCACCGGCGTGATGGGCGGCATGCTCACCGCGACCGCGCTGGGCGTGTTCTTCGTACCGGTGTTTTTCGTCGTGGTACGCAAATTATTCAAGGGCAGCGAACGCCAGCGCAAGATGTATGCGCACGAAAACATCGCAGCCGTCACGGCCAACGAGGAAAAACATGATTAAACAATACAAGCACCTGGGCACCGCCCTGGCACTGGCGCTGGCATTATCGGGCTGCATGTCGCTCGCCCCCAAGTACCAGCGCCCGCCCGCGCCGGTCGCTCCCGCATTCCCGGACGCAGCCGCCGCCAGCGCGGCCAGCGAAGCGGCCGCCAGCATCGAATGGCAGCGCTTCTTTGCCGACGCGCGCCTGCGCCAGCTGATCGAACTGGCGCTGGCCAACAACCGCGACCTGCGCGTATCCATCCTCAACATCGAGCAGGCGCGCGCCCAGTACCAGATCCGGCGCGCCGACCAGCCGCCCACCCTTAACCTGGGCATGAGCGGCAATCGCGCGCCCGGCGCCAACGACAGCATCAACACCACCTACAGCGTGGGACTGACCGTGAGCGCGTTCGAACTCGACCTGTTCGGGCGCGTGCGCAATTTGGGCGCGGCGGCGCTGGCGCAGTACCTGGCCACCGAGGAAGCGCGCAAGAGTGCCCAGATCAGCCTGATCGGATCGGTCGCCAATGTGTACCTGAGCCTGCTCGCCGACGACGAACTGCTCGAGCTGACAAGCAAGACGCTGGCCGCGCGCGAGGAATCGCTCAAGCTGATCGACCTCAAATACCAGAACGGCGTGGTCTCGGCGCTTGACCTGCAGCAGGGCCGCTCGCTGGTCGAGAGCGCACGCGTGACGCTCGCACAGCAGCAACGCCAGCGCGCGCAGGACGGCAACCTGCTGACCCTGCTCGTGGGCCAGCCCCTGCCGGCCGCGCTCGCGCCCGCTTCCACGCTGGCCGCCACCACGCTGGCCGAACTGCCGGCCGGCTTGCCGTCCGACCTGCTGACGGTACGTCCCGACGTACGCGCCGCCGAGCAGCAGCTGATCGGCGCCAACGCCAACATCGGCGCGGCGCGCGCCGCGTTCTTCCCGCGCATTGCGCTGACCGGCAGCGCAGGCACCGTCAGCAGCGAACTGAGCGGGCTGTTCAAGGGCGGCACCTTCGCATGGACCTTTGCACCGCAGATGCTGCTGCCGATTTTTGACTATGGCCGCAACAGCGCCAACCTGGGCAGCGCCAAGGCCGGACGCGACATCGCGCTGGCGCAATACGAGCGCTCGATCCAGACCGCCTTCCGTGAAGTGTCGGACGCACTGGCCGGACAGGCCACCCTGAGCGAACAACTACGCGCCCAGCGTGCCGTGGCGCAAGCCGAAAGCGAGCGCTTCAAGCTGTCCGAGCTGCGCTACCGCAACGGCGTGTCCAGCTACCTCGACCTGCTCGATGCGCAGCGTTCGCTGTTCAGCGCACAGCAATCGGCGGTCCAGGCCAACCTGCAGCGGCTGCAGAACCAGGTCACGCTCTACCGCGTGCTCGGCGGCGGCTGGAAACAGTAGAAGAGCCGGAACCTTACCGAAGGGCGCCGGCGCCGGCAGGAACTTCAGCGCCAGGCGCACGGTCTACCGGTTGCGTATCCACGCAGCCGGAAAGCCGCCATGCCCGCCCTCACGTCCACTCAATGGAAATTTGCCGTGTGCCTTGTGGTGGTGCTGATGGCAACGCTCGCCGGCGCCGTTGCAACCATCCCACCGATCCTTGACCAGCCCGTGCGCGCCCCGCCCGCTCGCGTCGTCAAACCCCTGGCAGAGCTTGCCGCGCGCATGGAACGTCACGTGAACATCATCGCCAGCGACGAGCGCAACACGCGCACCCCGGCCCAGCTCGAGGGGGCGGCCAGCTACATCGAAGCGAGCCTGGCTGCCGAACACTACAGCGTGCAGCGCCAGCAATACAGCTGGGATGGCCACCAGGTCCGCAATATCGAAGTCTCGATTTCCAACCTTGCCCCCGGCAAGCAGCCCGAACGCATTTTCATCGTCGGCGCGCACTACGATTGCGTTCCCGGTGCGCCGGGCGCCGACGACAACGGCAGCGGCACCGCAGCCGTGATCGAACTGGCGCGGCTCCTCAAAGGCATGCGCCTGGCCACCGGCACCGAACTGAAATTCGTATTTTTCGTCAACGAGGAACCGCCCTATTTCATGACCGAAGGCATGGGCAGCTGGCGCCACGCAAGGGACCTGCGCCAGCGCGCGCAAAAGGTCGAGGCGGCATTGATCCTCGAAACCATCGGCTACTACTCGGATAAAAAAAACAGCCAGCGCTACCCGCCCGGGCTGGCGCGCTTGTACCCCAACGCCGGCAATTTCATCGCCTTCGTCGGCACGCTCGCATCGGCGGCGCTGGTGCGCCAGGCACTGGCCGCGTTTCGCGCCAGCGCCACGTTCCCGGCCGAAGGGCTGGCCGCGCCCGCCTTCGTCGAGGGAGTCACCTTGTCCGACCACTCCTCGTACGAGCGCTTCGGCTATCCCGCGCTGATGATCACCGATACCGCCTTCCTGCGCTATCCCTACTACCACACCGCGCAGGACACGCCTGACAAGCTCGACTACACCAGCATGGCGCGCGTGGTGGCCGGCTTGGCCAAGGCCATCGAAGCGATGACCGGCGCCAAGTCCACCTAATGGCCTGAATGACAGATTCGTTGAGCAAATATGACGGAAATCGGAACGATACTGCGTCATACATGCGCGCCAAGCGTCGGCCTCTGTCATTATCTGTAAATATTTGCACTATTTGTGTCTTTTCCTTGCAACAAGCCTGAGGTTTACTGGAAGACACTTCATCATTGAGCTCATACTTAGTTTCCATGCGGTAATTGTCACTATTTCTGAGGATGATGTTTAATGAATGCTCTCGCCAAAATCCGGATCGGCCCGCGCCTGGCCATCGCTTTTTCCGTCGTGCTGATCCTTTCCATCGTATCGACCTCGCTCGCGCTCATGAGTGCCAGCCGCAATGCGGAAGCGACCAAGCGCATGATGGAACGCCCGCTTGCGACCGAACGCATCGTCTCCGACTGGTACGTGCTGATCTACTCGGCGATCGCGCGCACCGAATTAATCGCCAAGAGCAGCGACGACACCCTTTCGACCACGTTTCGCACGGTGATCGCCGATAGCGTCACGCACGGCTCCGAGCTGGTCAAGCAGATCGACGTCCTGCTTACCACGCCAGAGGAAAAGGCGATCTATCTTTCCGCGCAGGCCTGGCGCGCCAAATACCAGGCTGCCAAGGTCGCCGTCATGAATGCCAAGCAAGCCGGCCAGGCGGCCGAAGCGGAGCGCATCTACAATGACAGCTTCTCGCCCGCGGCCAAGACTTATGAGGCCAAGGTGATGGAACTGTTGTCGCATCAGCGCAAAGCCATCGACGAGACCGCCCGTTCCATTGAGGCGACCAGCGCACTGAGCTTCAAGCTTGTGATGCTGCTGAGCGCCCTGCTGATCTTGGCGGGGGCGATCTGCGCCTATGTCATCTCGCGCAGCATTACGGTGCCGCTCAAGGCCGCGATCGATGTCGCCACGACCGTCGCTGCCGGCGACCTGACGACCTCCTTCAAGGCCAGCCCGCGCGATGAAATCGGCGACCTGATGCGGGCGCTCAAAGGCATGAACGATGCGTTGTACGCGGTGGTGTCGGAAGTGCAGAACGGCACCTATTCGATCGCGACCGCCTCGGGCCAGATCGCGGCCGGCAACCAGGACCTGTCCTCGCGCACCGAGCAGCAGGCCAGTTCGCTCGAAGAGACGGCTTCCTCGATGGAGGAATTGACCTCGACCGTGCGCCAGAACGCCGACAATGCCACCCAGGCCAATCAACTGGCGCAGGCAGCGTCGGACGTAGCCGCCAAGGGCGGCAAGATCGTCGGCCAGGTGGTCGACACGATGGGCGCGATCGATGCCTCGGCCAGAAAGATCGTCGATATCATCGGCGTCATCGACGGCATCGCATTCCAGACCAATATCCTGGCCCTGAATGCGGCGGTGGAAGCGGCCAGGGCCGGCGAACAGGGGCGCGGCTTTGCGGTGGTGGCCTCCGAGGTGCGCAACCTGGCGCAGCGCTCGGCTGGCGCAGCCAAGGAAATCAAGACCTTGATCGGCGACTCCGCGCAACAGGTCAACCGCGGCACACAGCTTGTCGAGCAGGCCGGCACGACCATGAGCGAAGTTGTCGCCAGCGTCGGACGCGTCACCGACATCATGGCTGAAATCACCTCGGCCAGCCAGGAGCAACGCGTCGGCATCGACCAGGTCAACCAGGCGATCGCGCAAATGGACCAGGTGACCCAGCAAAATGCGGCACTGGTCGAAGAGGCGGCCGCGGCGGCCCAAAGCTTGCAGGACCAGGCCGCCGGCCTGGCGCACGCAGCGGCCGGCTTCAATCTCAACGAGAGTGCCGCGAGCACACCGCTCCCGGTCCGCAGCGCGCCTGCCGCGCCGCAGCCGGTTCGCACCCGCGCCAAGCCGGCCGCTCCGGCGGCGCGCCTGGCAGTGCGTAAAGCGCCGGCCACGACAGACGCTCTCGAATGGGAAGAGTTTTAAGCGCCGTCGTGCCGCAGCCAGTTTCAGCACGATAAACGCAGCCGGCGATCCTAAGTCCGACAGGCTCCTAGGCCAGGAACATCTCCTGCAGGTCGTTCAGGAAGCGCCGGCCGAGCGCGGTCGGCCGGATGACCTTGTGGTCGCGATACAGCAAGCCTTTGGCCTCGGCCTCGTTCAGGCTCTTGTCGATCGCATTGATGCTCATGCCGGTGCGTTCGGCAAACAGGTTCGGCTCGAAGCCGCCGCTCAGGCGCAGCGTGTTGAGCATGAACTCGAAGCCCATGTCGGCGCGCCCGATTTCATGTTCTTCCTGGATCGGGTTGCCGTTCCTGGCCGCTTCCATGAACGCCTTCGGCATCTTGAAGCGGGCCTGGCGCAGCACCCGGTGCGGAAACGAGATCTTCGAATGCGCGCCGGCCCCGATGCCCAGGTAGTCGCCGAACTCCCAGTAATTGCGGTTGTGGCGCGCCTGCCGGCCCGGCTGGGCATAGGCCGACACCTCATATTGCTCGAAGCCGGCGGCCGCGGTTTCGCTCGCGATCAGGTCCTGCATGTCGGCGCTCGCATCGTCGTCCGGCAGGGACGGCGGGTACTTCGCGAACAGCGTGTTCGGCTCCATCGTCAGGTGGTACAGCGACAGGTGCGGCGGCGCGAATGCAAGCGCGGTCTCGAGGTCGCGCCTGGCCTCGGCCAGGGTCTGGGACGGCAGCGCGTACATCAGGTCCAGGTTGAAGTTGTCGAAGTTCGCCTGCGCGATCTCGACCGCGCGGCGCGCCTCCTGGTCGTCGTGGATGCGGCCGAGCGCCTTCAGGTGGTTCGCATTGAAGCTCTGGATTCCGATCGACAGGCGGTTGATGCCGCTGGCGCGGAACGACTTGAATTTTTCCGCTTCGAAGGTGCCCGGATTGGCCTCCATCGTGATCTCGGCCGCGAGGTCGAGCGGCAGCAAGGTGCGCACGTCCGACATCAGCTGGTCGAGTCCCTTGGCCGACATCAGGCTCGGAGTGCCGCCGCCGATGAAGACCGTGTAGATCTTGCGGCCCCAGATCAGCGGCAGCGACTGTTCCAGGTCCAGGCGCAGCGCGGCCAGGTATTGATCTTCCGGAAAACCGGCGCGCGCCTCATGCGAGTTGAAGTCGCAATACGGGCATTTCTTCACGCACCAAGGAAAGTGGATGTACAGCGAGAGCGGCGGCAGCGCGCCCAGGTTGAGCGGACCCGGCTGCAGGTATTGCAGCGCGCCCGCAGCCGGCGAGCGCGGCGCGGGACTGGGGCTGGCGACCTTGATCGGGATCATCGCAGTTTTTCCACCAGTGCGCGCAGCGCCTGGCCACGGTGCGACAGCGCGTTTTTCTCGAGCGCGCTCAGTTCGGCGGCGCATTTGCCGAGCGAGGGCAGCCAGAAGTGGGGATCGTAGCCGAAGCCGCCGGCGCCACGCGCCGTTGCGCTGATTTCGCCGCTCCAGCGCGCGTCGGCGATGACCGGCTGCGGGTCGTCGGCGTGGCGCAGATAGACCAGCACGCAGTAGTAGTAAGCCGATTTGTCGGCATGCTGCGCGAGCTCGGCGATCAGTTTTTCGTTGTTGCGCGCGTCAGATTTTGGTTCGCCCGCGTAGCGCGCCGACCATACGCCGGGAGCGCCGCCCAAGGCGTTGACGCACACGCCGGAATCGTCGGCCAGCGCAGGCAGCCCGGTCAGGCGGGAAGCGTGGCGCGCCTTTTCCAGCGCGTTTTCGACGAAGGTCGCGTGCGGTTCGTCCGCTTCCGGGACGTTGAATTCGTCTTGCGGATGCAGCACGAAGCCGATGGGCGCGAGGATGGCGCTGAATTCCTTCAGCTTGCCGGGGTTGTTGGAGGCGAGGATGAGACGTTGGGTCATGAGTAGAAATAGTGTGAGCGCATCACGGTGCAGTGAGCATAAATGAGGTCGTGAGGGGGGCGCCGAGCCTTTTTTTTCGCGAGGCTTTTCTCGCGAAAATTACTCTGGCCCCATTTATGATCACTGCATCCGGCCAAGGCGGAAGCGTGTATTTTACCGCTAGCGGTTGGCGGGCGGATTAAACCACGAGCCCTAGCGCGCGCTTTTGCAGCGTGATCAAATCGGCAATCCCCGCCTGCGCAAGGTCAAGCAGCCGGTTCATCCCGTCGCGATCGAACGCGGCCCCTTCGGCCGTGCCTTGCACTTCGATGAAATGCCCGGCGTCGGTCATCACCACGTTCATGTCGGTGTCGCAACCCGAATCTTCGACGTAGTCGAGGTCGAGCACCGGCATGCCGCGGTACACGCCCACCGAGATCGCCGCCACGAAGTGCTTGAGCGGCACCCTGTCGATCAGGCCGGCGGCCACCAGCTTGCTGAACGCATCGTAAGCGGCCACCATCGCACCGGTGATCGAGGCGGTGCGGGTGCCGCCATCAGCCTGGATCACGTCGCAGTCCAGGTTCAAAGTGCGTTCGCCGAACGCTTCCAGGTCGAACGCGGCGCGCAGCGAGCGCCCGATCAGGCGCTGGATCTCTTGCGTGCGGCCGGACTGCTTGCCGCGCGCGGCCTCACGGTCCATGCGGGTGTGCGTCGAACGCGGCAGCATGCCGTATTCGGCCGTCAGCCAGCCCTGCCCTTTGCCCTTCAGGAAACCGGGCACCTTGTCTTCGATGCTGGCCGTGCAGATGACTTTGGTGTCGCCGCATTCGATCAGCACCGAGCCTTCCGCGTGCTTGGTGTACTGGCGCGTCAGCAGGATGTCGCGCAACTGGTCGACGGCACGCCCGCTGGGGCGGTTCTCAAATGTCATGGTGTACCTTTATTTCAGTATTTGGGAGGATTTTTCAATCGCGTCGCGAATCTCGGCGATCGCTTTTTCGATGTCGTCGTCGTTGAAGACGTCCGCGTCAGGCGCAGCCTGCGGCTCGGGCGTGGCGTCCATCGTGCTGCTGACCTGGTCCTCGCGCAGCATCTGGGTCGAAATGATGGTGCTCTTGTCGTCGTTCAGCATGGCGGTGGTTTCGGCGTCGGGAGTGCCCTGCCACATGATCGCGAGCGCGGTCGCGTTGTCGCTTTTTTCGCCGGCGATGGCAACGGCCATGCCGAGCATGTCGGGCACGGCGCGCACGATGGTCTGGGTCGACAGGCGATGCACGATTTCTTCGTCCGGCAGCATCGACCACAACCCGTCCGAACATAATAACATCACGTCGCCGGGTTGCAGGCTGGCCTGGCGCGACACCTCGATCTTGGGCAGGGTGGACGCGCCCAGGCAGTTGTACAGTTTGTTGCGGTCGGGGTGGGTCGCGCGCTCCGACGGGTCGGCCAGCCCTTTCGAGATCAAGTGCTCGATGTGCGAATGGTCGCGCGTGCGGCCCAGGATCTGGCCGCGCCGCAGCCAGTACAGGCGCGAATCGCCGCAATGCGCCCAGAGCGCGGTGTTATGCTGGATCAGGCAGGCGACGACGGTGGTGCGCGGCGTATCGGGCAGGTTGTGCACTGCGCGGTAGCGGTGGATCTCGTGGTGGGCGGCCAACAGGGCTTCCTCGAGGAAGCGCTCGGGCTTTTTCACGTACGGCGCGGCCTGCTTCTGGAACAGCGCCGAGATGGCCTGCATGGTGACGCTGGCGGCGACTTCGCCGCGCAAGTGCCCGCCCATGCCGTCGCACAGCACCAGCAGCAGCGCGTCGCGCGTGAAGCTGTAGCCCATCCGGTCCTGGTTGACCTTGCGGCCACCGATGTGGCTCTCCTGATAAACGGAAAATTGCATGGCTTCGCTCCCTTCAGGTATTTTTGTCGACGACTTTTTTGCCGGCGAAGCGTTCGACCAGGCCGCGCCACTGGCCCGACAGTTTTTCCAGCGCGCCCGGCGCGGGGGGCGCGGCCGGCGCCACCTGCAGCTGCTTTTGCAGCGCAAACAGGCTTTGCGGGCGCGCCAGCGGGTCCATCTCAAGGCACCAGCGCACCATGTTGACCAGTTCGGGCGAGTAGGCGCCGGCGCAGCGCGCAAAGTAGGCTTCCATCTTGTCCTCGGTCTTGCGCTGGTCGGCCGGCTGCGGCGGCGCGCCCGCCATGCAGGCGAACATCGAGGCGCCGATGCTGTAGATATCGGACCATGGACCGAGCTTGGCGGTCTTGGAGTACAGGTCGGGCGGCGCGAAGCCGGGCGTATACATCGGCGTCAGCTTGGGCACGTCGGCGTTGACGCTCTGGCGCGCGGCGCCGAAGTCGAGCAGGATCGGGGTGCCGTCGCTGCGCAGGTAGATATTGGCCGGCTTGAGGTCAAGGTGCAGCAGCTTGTTCGCGTGCACTTCACGCAGCCCGCCGCACACGCCCAGGAAAATCTGGCGGATGAACGCTTCGCTCAGCTTGCTGCCCTTCGCGCTCAGGCGCGCCACGTGTTCCTGCAGCGAGTGCCCCGATTCGTAGCCCATCACCATGTACACGGTGTCATTGGCGCGGAAAAAATTGAGCACGCGCACCACATTCGGGTGCGAAATGAGCGCCAGCGCGCGCCCCTCCTCGAAGAAGCACTTGAGTCCGATCCGAAACACCGCCAGGTTCTGCTTCGATATGACCGGGATCAACTCGCCGGGCTGGCGCAGCGCCAGCGCACTGGGAAGGTATTCCTTGATCGCGACCGCGTTGCCGTCGCCGTCATAGGCGAGATATACAATACTGAACCCGCCGGACGCAATTTTCTTTACAATGCGATATCCAGCAATTTCCAGTCCATCGGGCAGGGGAGCGTTGTTTTGTGCAGCCATGGGGGTTTTTGAGGGTTCCTTGCTTAACACGGCGATTGTGTGGATAAATCACTGCTTTGTAAAGAAAAGATAGAAAACTACCGGGGACTCCATTGAGCATTTCAAGCATGACAGGTTATGCGGTTGGCACCAGCGAAGGCTCGGCCGGCACCCTCACGATCGAGATCAAAAGCGTCAATTCGCGCTTCCTCGATCTTCAGTTCCGCATCAACGACGAGCTGCGCACGTTGGAGCCCGATCTACGCACCGCGATCATGGCCGCGATCACACGCGGCAAGGTCGAGGCGCGCCTCAGTTTCGGGCGCAAGGTGGCGGGCGCCTCGCAGGCGCTCAATACGGTGCTGCTGGCCGACCTGGCGCGCCTGCAGTCCGAAGTAACCAGGCATTTCGTGTCGGCGCCGCTGATGTCGGTCGCCGAACTGCTGCGCTGGCCGGGCGTGATCGAAGAAGCGCAGGTGGGGCAGGAGTCGCTGCAGGCCGACGTGGCCGCCCTCACCGCCAAAACCGTCGCCGCCTTCGTCGAGAGCCGCCGCCGTGAAGGCGCCGCGCTCGAGGCCATGCTCATTTCCCGCATCGATGCCATGGACGTCATCGTCAAGCGCATCACCCCGCTCATTCCGCAGGTGATCGCGCAGTTCCAGCAAAAGGCGGTCGAGCGCATGCAGGACGCACTCGGCCTTGCCTGCCACGGCACCCCGTCCACCTTGACGCGCCAGGAAGCGTTCGAGCGCATCCGCCAGGAAGTGACCTTGTACGGCATCCGCATCGACGTGTCGGAGGAACTCACGCGGCTGTCGGCGCACCTGTCCGAGACGCGCCACATCCTGAAAAAAGGCGGCCAGGTCGGCAAGCGCCTCGATTTCATGATGCAGGAACTGAACCGCGAAGCCAATACCCTGGGCGCCAAGGCCTCGGTCAAGGAACTGGCCGACGCGTCGATGGAACTGAAGCTGCTCATCGAGCAGATGCGCGAGCAGGTGCAGAACCTCGAATAGCGCTGCGCATCACATGAGTTCAGCGCGCCGGGCCAGGTAGGTCGACTCGATCATCGCCACCAGGGCGAGCGCTTCGGCGCTCGTGGTGCGGTAGTAAACATGCCGGCCCTCGCGCCGCGTTTCGACCAGCTCGGCGCGCCGCAGCACGCCGAGCTGTTGCGACAAGGTGGGCTGCCCGATCCCCAGCGCATCGCGCAACTGGCCGACATCGCATTCGGCGTGGGCCAGATGGCTCAGCAGCAGGAAGCGCTCGCGGTTTGCCATCAGTTTCAGCATGGCCGTCGCGCGCATGATGACGGAACAGGCTCCATCGATCGTCGTTATTGCCGCGTTCATCTCACCCTGACTCCATTCGAGCCCTGCCTAGGGCAAGCGCGCACTGCCGCCCGTCATGGCGCCGCCTTGGCGCGTTCGGCCGACGCCACGAACGACTGGTGCTCGCGCGCCTTCTGCTCGAACTGGCGCGCAATATTGTCGCAAACCAGATCGCACAGCGCGTACACCGATTCATCGGCGATGCGGTAGTACACACTGGTGCCGCGGTGTTCGCGCGCAACCAGTCCATGTTTGCTCAGTATCGCCAGGTGGCGCGAAATATTGGCCGACGTGTAGTCGCACAATTGCGCCAGCTCACCAACATTGCGCTCGCCCTCGCGCAGGATACTCAGGATGCGCAGCCGCGTGGTTTCAGACAGGGCCTGAAAATACGTCGCGACCTGCTCCAGCGCTTCTATCGGTAGACCGTCCATGCTTGCACCTGTAACCCATCGAGAATCCCCATTTTGCACCATCCTCCGCCGTTTGTACACACAATTAGCCAATTAGACGCTTGCCTATTTAATTGATTAGTTACATAATGACTGAAAGCGAGGCTGACGCAATCGGCTTTGACCGTTTTCTGCAAGAGCAAGGAGAGGTGGATGCGCAACAATTATCGATTCGGCATCGCCGTCATGGCTGCCGTGCTGGCCGCGCCGGTCGTGCTGGCCGCGCCGGCCGGGCTGGCCAGCGCGCCGGTGCAGGGCGCGCAAAGCGCCGACAGCGCCGCTTTCGACGGCGTAGTCGAGGCCGTACGCCAGACGGTGCTCGCGGCGCAGGTGCCGGGCGCGGTGGTGACGCTGGCGGTCAAGGCCGGCGATAGCGTCAGGGCGGGCCAGGTGCTGGTGCGCCTCGATGCGCGCGCCGCCAGCGAGAACAGCGCCGCCAGCGCCGCGCAGGTGCAGGCGGCGCGCGCCGCCCTCAACGTCGCCACGCGCGACTATGAACGGCAGCGCCAGCTATTCCAGAAGCAATACATCAGCCAGGGCGCGCTGGACCGCGCCGAAGCGCAATTTCGCGCCACCTCGGCCCAACTGACCGCCCAGGTGGCCCAGGCCAACGCCGCCAGCATCGAGTCCGGCTTCGCCGTCGTCAGGGCGCCGTACGCCGGCGTGGTGGCCGAGGTGCCGGTCGCGCTGGGCGACATGGCGATGCCGGGCCGGCCGCTGCTCACGCTGTACGACCCGGGCGCATTGCGGGTAACGGCCGCGGTGCCGCAAAGCGTGCTGGCGCGCATCGCCCCCGGCCAGGCGGCCCGGGTCGAACTGCCCGCCCTGCCCGCCGGGCAGCAATGGCTGGCGCGAACGCAGGTGCAGGTGCTGCCGACCTTCGACGCCGGCACCCATTCGGCCCAGGTCCGGGCCGACCTGCCGGCCGGCCTCAAGGGGCTCACGCCCGGCATGTTTGCGCGCCTGTGGCTGCCGGGCCAGGGCCCGGCCGGGGCCCGTTTGTATGTGCCAGCGGCCAGCGTCGTGCGGCGCGCCGAAATGACCGGTCTGTACGTGCTCGATCCACAAGGCCGGCCGGTGTTGCGCCAGGTGCGGCTGGGCCGCGCCGCCGACGACACGGTCGAGGTGCTGGCCGGCGTGGCCGCCGGCGAACGGGTCGCGCTCGATCCGCAAGCTGCCGCCAGGGTCGCCCGATGAACGCTCCGCTCGGAATCTCCGGCCGTATCGCGGCCTTCTTCCAGAACGCGCGCATCACGCCGCTGCTGGCGCTGGCCGCGCTGTTGCTGGGCGCCTTCGCCGTGTTCGTCACGCCGCGCGAGGAAGAACCGCAGATCAATGTGACCATGGCCAACGTGCTCATTGCCTTCCCCGGGGCGTCGGTGCGCGACGTCGAGCAGATGGTCGTCACGCCGGCCGAGCAGGTGCTGTCGCAAATTGCCGGCGTCGAGCATGTGATGTCGGTTGCGCGCCCCGGCATCGCCGTCATTACCGTCCAGTTCAAGGTGGGCGTGCCGCGCACCGAGGCGCTGGTAAACCTGTACGACACGGTCAATTCGAACGCCGACTGGCTGCCCAAGGGCTTGGGCGTGCTGGCGCCGCTGATCAAGCCGAAAGGCATCGACGACGTCCCGATCGTCACCTTTACGCTGTTCAGCAAGGACGCCGCGACCGGCGCCTACGACCTCGAGCGGGTGGCGCACAGCATCGAGGCCGACCTCAAGCGCGTGCCGGGCACGCGTGAAGTGAGCACCATCGGCGGGCCCGGGCGCGCCATCTCGGTCGAGCTCGATCCGGCGCGCATGGCCGGCTCAAGCGTGACGGTCCCCGATCTGCGCCTGGCGCTGCAGTCGGCCAACCTCGCTCTGCCGATGGGCGAACTGTTGGCCGGCAATCGCGCCGTCGCGCTCGAATCGGGGCCATTCCTGAAGGATGCGCGCGAGGTCGGCGAGCTGGTGGTCGCGGTACGCGACGGCAAGCCGGTATTCCTGCAGGATGTGGCCAGGGTGCGCGACGGCGCGCTGCCGGCGGCGCGCTATGTCTGGCACGGGGTGGCCGGCAAGGACGGCGGCCAATACCCGGCCGTCACCATCGCCATCACCAAAAAGCCGGGCCAAAACGCGATCGACGTCGCCAATGCGCTGCTGCGCCGGGTCGAAGTCCTGAAGAACACCGTGATCCCGGCCGGGGTGCAGGTGGCCGAAACGCGCAACTACGGCGCCAGCGCCAACGACAAGGCCCAAAAGCTGATCCAGAAACTGCTGTTCGCCACCGCCTCGGTGGTGGCGCTGGTATGGCTCGCGCTGGGCCGGCGCGAGGCGGCCATTGTCGGCAGCGCCGTGATCCTGACGCTCACCGTGACCTTGTTCGCATCCTGGGCCTGGGGCTTCACGCTCAACCGGGTGTCGCTGTTCGCGCTCATTTTCTCGATCGGCATCCTGGTCGACGACGCCATCGTGGTGGTCGAGAATATCCACCGCCACCAGCAGCTCGCGCCCGGCAAGAGCCTACCCGAGATCATCCCGCGCGCGGTCGATGAAGTCGGCGGGCCGACCATCCTGGCGACCCTGACCGTGATTGCCGCGCTGCTGCCGATGGCCTTCGTCTCGGGCCTGATGGGCCCCTACATGAGCCCGATCCCGATCAATGCCAGCATGGGCATGCTGCTGTCGCTGGCAATCGCGTTTTCGGTCACGCCGTGGCTGGCGCGCATCTGGATGAAGCCGCTGCGCGAGGGCGCCGCGCCCGCGCCGCACGGTTTGGCGGCCAAGCTGGCGCCGCTGTTCGAGCGCATCTTCCGTCCCCTGCTCGACCAGCGCCGCGGCAGCCGCAACCGGCGCCTGCTCGGGCTTGGCGTGGCGCTGCTGATCGGCATCTCGCTGCTGCTGCCGGCCACCGGCCTGGTGCTGCTCAAGATGCTGCCCTTCGATAACAAGTCGGAATTCCAGGTGATCGTCGACATGCCGGCCGGCACCCCGGCCGAACAGACCGCGGCCGCGCTGCACGAGCTCGGCAACTACCTGGCCGGCGTGCCCGAGGTCACCACTTACCAGGCCTACGCCGGCACCGCCGCGCCGATCAATTTCAACGGCCTGGTGCGCCAGTACTACCTGCGCGCCGGCGGCGAGGTGGGCGATATCCAGGTCAACCTGGTCGACAAGCACCAGCGCGCCGAGCAGAGCCACGCGATCGCCACCCGCCTGCGCCCTGCCCTGCAGCAGATCGGCAAGCGCTTCGGCGCCAACGTGAAAGTGGTGGAAGTGCCGCCCGGCCCGCCGGTGCTCGCGCCCATCGTGGCCGAGATCTACGGCCCCGAAGCGCACGGCCGGCAGCAGGTGGCCAAGGCCGTGCGCGCCGCCTACGACAAGACCGCCGGCGTGGTCGACGTGGACGACACCAGCATCGCGGCCGCTCCCAGGACCGTGCTGCTGGTCGATCGCCGCAAGGCCGCGCTGCTGGGCATCGGGCAGCAGGTCGTGGTCAGCACGCTGCGCGCCGGGCTGGCCGGCGAAGCGGCGGCCTACCTGCACGACGACAGCAAGTACCCGGCCGCCGCCATGCTGCAACTGCCGCCCGAATTGCATGGCGACCTCGATGCGCTGCTGCAGCTCGGGGTGCGCTCGAGCGCCGGCAAGCTGGTGCCGATCCGCGAGCTGGTCAGCATCAGCGACAGCGTGCGCGAGCAGCCGGTCTATCACAAGGACCTGTTGCCGGTGAACCTGGTGCTGGCCGACATGGCGGGCAAGATCGACAGCCCCCTGTATGGCATGTTCAAGATGCGCAAGGACATCGCCGCCATCGTCACGCCCGGCGGCGGCAAGCTGGCCGAATACTTCATCAGCCAGCCATCGGACCCCTACCGCGATTACGCCATCAAGTGGGACGGCGAGTGGCAGATCACCTATGAAACCTTCCGCGACATGGGGGCCGCGTACGCGGTGGGGCTGATCCTGATCTACCTGCTGGTGGTGGCGCAGTTCGGCTCTTACCTGACGCCGCTGATCATCATGGCGCCGATTCCGCTGACCATCATCGGCGTGATGCCAGGCCACGCCATGCTCGGCTCGCAGTACACCGCCACCAGCATGATCGGCATGATCGCGCTGGCCGGCATCATCGTGCGCAATTCGATCCTGCTGGTCGACTTCATCAACCTGCAGGTGCGCGCCGGGACGCCGTTCAAGGAAGCGGTGGTCAATTCTGCCATCACGCGGGCCCAGCCGATCATGCTGACCGGCCTGGCCGCGATGATGGGCGCCTTCTTCATCCTCGACGACCCGATCTTCAACGGCCTGGCGATCTCGCTCATTTTCGGGATCCTGGTCTCGACCGTGCTGACGCTGGTGGTGATCCCGCTGTTGTACTTCATCGCTTACCGCAATCGTCTCGATTTCATCACCGACAAGGAGTAGCAATGAGTTCCTGGCAAATCGTTCGCATCGCCGCCGGCGCGTTTATCCTGCTCTCGCTGGCCCTGGGCATTCCCGGCAGTCCCCTGTTCGCGAGCCAGTGGTGGCTGGCGTTCACGGCCTTCGTCGGCATCAACCTGCTGCAAAGCGGGCTGACCAAGTGGTGCATGATGGAGTCCATCCTGCGCAAGCTTGGCGCACGTCCCGGCTGCTGAGGTGGATGCCATGCACCGGGCCGCCGGCGCTGCCTGCGCCTTCCTGCTGATGCTGGCGGCGCCGGCCGGCGCCACCACCCTGCTCCAGGCATGGCAGGCGGCGCAGCAGCATGACCCCGAGTTCGCCGCCGCGCGCGCCGCTTTCGAGGCCGGCAATGCCCGGCGCGAGCAAGCCAGCGCGCTGTGGCGCCCCTCGCTGGTGCTGAGCGCCGGCGCCGGCCGCATGAGCAGCGACACCAGCATGAGCGGCGCACAATTCTCGGCCCCCGGTTTCGGCCAGTCGTCCGGGGTTCGGTTCGACACCTCGGTCGGCAGCGGCCACATGCAGCGCTACACCCTGGCCGTGAAGCAGCCGCTGCTGGACCGCGCACGGCTGGCGCAAAGCCGCCAGTTGTCGCTCGGCGCCGACATCGCCGAGGCCCAATGGCAGGATGCGCGCCAGGCCCTGATGCTGCGCGTGACCGAGCGCTATTTCGAGGCGCTGGTCGCGACCGAAACGCTGCGCCTGCTGCAGCAGCAACAAGGCGCTGTCCTGCGCGCGATGGCCGAAGCGCGCGATCGTTTCAAGCTGGGCGACGTGGCCGTCACCGATACCTATGAAGCGCAGGCGCGCGCCGACGCGCTCACGGCGCAGGTGCTGGCCGCCGACGCCGATTTGCAGCTCAGGCAGGTGGCCTTTTCCGACCTGACCGGCAGCGCCGCGCAAGAGCTGGCCAGCCCGCGCGCCGGCCCCGCCATGGCGCGCACCCTGGCGCCGCTGGCGCGCTGGCTGCTCGATACGGCCGCAAACAATCCGATGCTCGCGATCCAGCAGAAAAACCTGGCCGCGGCGCGCGAAGAAGCGGCCAGGCACGCCGCCCTGGGTGCGCCCTCGCTCGATCTGGTGGCCGAGCTGGGACGCGACCGGCTCGATGGCGGCGGCGACTTCGGCAGCGCCAGCAACACCAGCAGCAAGCGCATGATCGGGGTGCAGCTGACGATTCCCCTGTACACGGGCGGATACCGCAGCGCCAGGCGGCAGGAAGCGCTGCACCTGGTCGACAAGGCGCGCGCCGAAGGGGACCGTCTGCGCCAGCAGATCGCCCTGCAAACGCGCGCCGCCTGGCTCGGGCTGACGGCCGGCGCCAGCCGTGTCGCGGCGCTCGAACAGGCCGCCACATCGAGCCGGGCCCGGCTCGACGCGACGCGCCTCGGGCATGAAGTCGGGGACCGCACCACGCTCGATCTGCTCAATGCCGAAAACGACGCGACCGGCGCCGAGCTGGCGCTGCTGCAGGCGCGCAGCGCGCTGGCGCTGGACCGGCTGCGCCTGTCGGCGCTGGCCGGCACGCTCGACGAAAGCACGCTGCGCTCGGTGAGCGAGATGTAAGGCCGGCGCCGCTAAAAAGAGCATCGTGGGGCGGCTGCGGAAACGGTATACTAGGCATCAACACCTGGAATAACCAAAGGATTCCCATGCCAACTACCACCGGCTTTTCCGGCAGCCTGTTCGTGGTCGCCGCGCCTTCAGGCGCCGGCAAATCGACCCTGGTCAATGCGCTGCTGGCGCGCGAGCCGGGAATCAAGCTGTCGATCTCGACCACCACCCGTCCTCCCCGTCCCGGCGAGCAGGACGGGCGCGAATACCATTTCACCAGCGCCGACGACTTTGTCGCGCGCGTGGCCAAGGGCGAATTCCTGGAATGGGCCGAGGTGCACGGCAATTACTACGGGACCTCGCGCCTCATGGTCGAAAAAGAGATGAAGAGCGGCACCGACATCCTGCTTGAAATCGACTGGCAAGGTGCGCGCCAGGTCAAGAAGCAGTTTCCGGACGCGGCCGGGATCTTCATCTTGCCGCCCTCGATCGCCGCGCTCGAAGAGCGTTTGTACAAGCGCGGGCAGGACGAGCCGCACGTCATCACGCGCCGCCTGCTGGCCGCCGGCGGCGAGATCGCTCACGCTCCGGAGTTCGAGTATGCTATTATCAATGAAGAGTTCAACGTCGCCTTATCGGAGATGAGCGCGATTGTCACCGCCACGCGCAGCCGGTTTGCTCAGCAGGCCGCGCGCAACGCCTCGCTTTTTGCCCAACTGGGTATCCATGCGCAACAGTCGTGAAATCAGCGTGCCCGCATGAAATTTGCGTGAGCACCACACAAAAAACGTACATCCAGGAGTAGAAATGGCACGCATTACCATTGAAGATTGTTTGAAAAGTATCCCTAACCGCTTCCAGCTGACCCTTGCCGCGACCTATCGCGCACGCCAGTTGCTGCAAGGCCACACCCCAAAGGTGGACGCCAAGGACAAGCCGACCGTGGTGGCGCTGCGCGAGATCGCAGCCGGCAAGGTTGGCATCGAGATGCTGAAAAAGGTCCCGATGTAAATCCCGACCCCGTGCCTGGAGATTGTCAACCCGCCATTTTCGTATCCTTTCATCACTCTGCGGCCGATTGACCTTGTATGAACCTGACCACACCAGATTCGACACATCCAGGCACGCCGGCCCGCGCCAAGCGCGCGGCGTCCAAGGCGCCTGAGAATGGCGCGGGCGGCGCGGTCAGCACCGGGGTGGCCTCGGTCACCCAGTTGTCGGCCAAGCTGGCCGAGTACCTGAACCCGTCGGAACTTAAAAAGGTCAAGGAAGCGTATCGTTTTTCGGACGAGATGCACCTGGGCCAGGTCCGCAAGTCGGGCGAACCCTATATTTCCCATCCCATCGCCGTGGCGGAAATCTGCGCCGACTGGAAGCTCGACGTCCAGGCCATCATGGCCGCGCTGCTGCACGACGTGATGGAAGACCAGGACGTCAAGAAGGATGAGCTGATCGAGCGCTTCGGCGCGCCGGTCGCGACCCTGGTCGACGGCCTGTCCAAGCTCGAGAAAATCGAATTCCAGAGCCAGATCGAGGCGCAGGCGGAAAACTTCCGCAAGATGCTGCTGGCCATGGCCAGCGACGTGCGCGTGATCCTGATCAAGCTGGCCGACCGCCTGCACAACATGCGCACGCTCGAGCACATGACGCCGGCCAAGAAGCGCCGCATCGCCTCCGAGACCATGGAAGTGTACGTGCCGATCGCGCACCGCCTTGGCCTGAACAACATCTACCGCGAGCTGCAGGACCTGGCCTTCTCGCACCTGTACCCGCTGCGCTACCGCACCCTGGCCAAGGCGGTCAAGGCGGCGCGCGGCAACCGGCGCGAGGTGGTCAAGAAAATTCTCGAATCGGTCAAGACCACGCTCGAGATCGCGGAGCTGCCGGCCGAGGTCTACGGACGCGAGAAAACCCTGTACGGCATCTACAAGAAGATGCGCAGCAAGCACCTGTCGTTCTCCCAGGTGCTCGACGTGTATGGTTTCCGGGTGGTGGTCGACAGCTTCGCCAACTGCTACGTGGCGCTGGGCACCCTGCACGGCCTGTACAAGCCGATGCCGGGCAAGTTCAAGGACTACATCGCGATCCGCAAGCTCAACGGCTACCAGTCGCTGCACACGACCCTGATCGGCCCTTACGGCACCCCGGTCGAGTTCCAGATCCGCACCCAGGAAATGCACCGCACCGCCGAATCGGGCGTGGCCGCGCACTGGCTCTACAAGAGCGGCGACACCAACCTGTCGGACCTGCAGCAGCGCACCCACGCCTGGCTGCAGTCGCTGCTCGACATCCAGCAGCAGACCGGCGACTCGGCCGAATTCCTCGAGCACGTCAAGGTCGACCTGTTCCCCGATTCGGTCTACGTATTTACGCCGAAGTCCAAGATCATCGCGCTGCCGCGCGGCGCCACCGCGCTCGACTTCGCCTACACCATCCACACCGGCATCGGCGACCATACCGTGGCCGTCAAGATCAACCACGAGCCGGCCCCGCTGCGCACCGAACTGCGCAACGGCGACATCGTCGAAATCGTCACCGACCAGCAGTCGCGCCCGAGCCCGACCTGGCTCGCCTTTGTGCGCACAGGCAAGGCGCGCTCGGCGATCCGCCATCACTTGCGCACCATCAATCTGGGCGAATCGGTGGAACTGGGCCGCGAGCTGCTGGGGCAGGCGCTGACCGCGCTCAACGTCAATCCCGAGCTGCCCGCGGCGGCGGTCGAAAAGCTGCTCAACGAATCGTCCGCCAAGTCGATGGAGGAACTGTACGCCGACATCGGCATCGGCAAGCGCATGGCCGCGCTGGTGGCGCGCCACATCTTCGGCCTGCTCGGCGACGACAGCGCGGCGCTGCCGTCGGACCATGCCCAGCCGGGCGAGCTGGACCCGGTCACGATCTACGGCAGCGAAGGCGTCTCGGTGCAACTGGCGGCTTGCTGTCTGCCGATCCCGGGCGACCAGATCATCGGGCAATTGCGGCGCGACCAGGGCCTGATCGTCCATACCAGCGACTGCCGGCCGGCCAAGCGCACGCGCGGCAAGGAGCCGGAGCGCTGGATCGCGGTGCAGTGGGGCACTGAGCTCAACCGGCGCTTCGACTGCCGCATCCGCCTCCTGATCAACAACGAAAAAGGCATCCTGGCCCGGGTTGCGGCCGAAATCGGCGAATCGGACGCGAACATCACCTACGTCGGCATGGACGAGGACAAGGAACACCTGATGAAGCAGCTGCGCTTCACGATCCAGGTCAAGGACCGGGTCCACCTGGCGCACCTGATCCGCAACCTGCGGCGCGCGGCCGGCGTGACCCGGGTCGAGCGCGAACGCGGGTAAACCGGCCGATACGCGGAGCTAGGCCGCCACGTGCCGGTGCATGCGGCGCAGGCCGAGCCACACCGTCAGCACGATCAGCGGGATCACCGCACCGGTCGCCAGGTCCGGGTTCACCGGCCAGCCCGCCGCTTTCATGGCCTTGCCCACGTAGTTGAGCAGCCCGATCGAATAGTAGGAAATGGCCACCACCGACAGCCCTTCGACCGCCTGCTGCAGGCGCAGCTGCTGGGCCGCGCGGGTATTGAGCGATTCCAGGATGCGCCGGTTCTGCTGCTCCTGGACGATGCCGACCCGCGTGCGCAGCAAATCGTTGGTGCGCCCGATCCGTTCGGCCAGCGCCTGCTGGCGCCGCACCATCGATTCGCAGGTGCTCATGGCCGGCGCCAGGCGCCGCTCCATGAACTCGCCCACCGTCGGCACCCCCTCGATGCGGCGCTCGCGCAGTTCGCCGATGCGCGCCTGCACCAGGCGGAAATAGGCGTTCGAGGCGGCGAAGCGGTAGCTGTTCTCGAGCGCCAGCTTTTCCATGCGCGCGGCCAGCGCCGTGATCTTGTGCAGCAGGTCGCGCTCGTCGTCGTGGCTGTCGGGCGAGATCGCGTCGGTCGAATCGGTCATGCCGGCCGACAGGCGCGCCAGCTCGGCCTCGATGGCGTTGAGCACCGGCGCGCCGTGATGCGCGTGCGGCAGGCCCAGCAGCGCCATCATGCGGTAGGTTTCGATCTCGAGCAGGCGCTGCACCAGGCGCCCGGCCTGCTGGTGCTGCAGGCCCAGGTCCTGCACCACGCAGCGCCCGAAGCCGTCCGGGGCAATCGCGAAATCGGTCCACAGCTTGGCCGATTCGAGCACCTCGCTGCCGACCAGCAGGTTGGCGCCGAATAACTGGCGCATCTCGTCCAAGGTGACCGCGCCCTGCTGCAGCACGACGTGGCTGGCCACCATCACCTTGCCGTTCAGGCTGTGCAGCCATTTCTGCGGGATATGGCGCAGCGGCACCTGCTCGAAGGCCTGCTCGAGCGCGAGCGCATGGACATGCTGTTCGGCGAAGGTGTAGGTCGCAAATTCGGTGTGGCATTCCCATTGCAGGCGGAAGCTGCCGAAATCGTGGAAGAAATACTTGGCGTCGAGCTTGGGGCCGGACACCCCGAAGTTCAGGCACAAGGCCGCCAGCAGTTCGTTTTGCAGCAGGCCGTGCCCGGGGTCGACGCCGGCACCGGCGTCTAGCGCCGCATATACGGCCAGGTGGGTCAGGCTCTCGTTGCCGTCGAGCCGCAGCGAGGGGCGCGAATGGACTTCGGCCGCAAGCGGTATTCGCAGCAAGTGGTTGAGGGAAGCAGGGACAATCGACATCGGAAGCTCACAGGTAGTTGGAATCAGGTCTCGGCAGGGGGCGGATATTCGACCCGGAGCAGTTCAAGCTCATCGGTGCCGAGGGGAGTCTGGAGCGTGATCACATCGCCCTCGCGCGCCTTCGTCATGGCGCGCGCCACCGGCGATACCCAGCTGATCTTGCCGTGCAGCGGGTCGAGTTCGTCGATGCCGACGATGGTGACGGTATGCTCCTGGCCGGCCGCATTGCGGTAGCTGACGGTGGCGCCGAAAAAGACCTGGTCGTTGCCGTAATGCACGCTCGGATCGACCACGGCGGCCGCGTCCAGGCGCTTGGTCAGGAAGCGGATGCGGCGGTCGATCTCGCGCAGGCGCCGCTTGCCGTAGATATAGTCGCCGTTCTCGGAGCGGTCGCCATTGGAGGCGGCCCAGTGCACGATGCGCACCACTTCCGGCCGGTCCACGTCGATCAGCTGCAGCAGTTCGTCCTTGATGCGCTGGTAGCCGGCCGGGGTGATGTAATTCTTGGCGCCAGCCGGAATCGCTTGCGCCAGGGCAAGTGCTTCCTCGTCGTCATCGTTGTCGGACTCTTTGACAAATGCTTTATTCATGTTTCTATTGTAACGGGCGGCGCCATCCTGCGCGCCTGTATTGCCACTGTTTCGCACCGGCATGCCTGCCCGCCCCCATTTTTTTCACGTATCATGGGCAAAAACGAAAGACCCATGAGACCGACGACGACATTGCGCAACCGCCTGTTCGCCCCCCTGATCCACCTGGCGGCGCTGATCCTGCTGCTGGAGGACTGGTTCTGGGACCTCGGCACGCGCCTGGTCGCCAGCATCGCCGCCTGGCCCGCATTCCAGCGGCTCGAGGCGCGCATCGGCGCCCTGCCGCCGTACGGTGCGCTGTGCGTCTTCATGCTGCCGGCCATCGTGCTGTTTCCCATCAAGGTGCTGGCACTGGTCGCCATCGCCAAGGGCCAGGTACTGTCCGGCATTGCGCTGTACCTCGCCACCAGGGTCGGCGGCGCCGCCGCCATGGCCCACATCTACACCCTGACCAGCCCCAGCCTGCTCGCGCTGGTCTGGCTGGCGCGTTGGCACAAGCGGTTCATGGCACTCAAGCAGCATTGGCTCGGCGCGCTGCGCGCCAGCAGCGGCTACCGCCATTCGGGCGCGCTGGGCGAGGCGCTGCGCGCCAGGGTGCGCAAGCTGGTCGTCCGGACCGCCGCCAGCAAGTCACTGAACGGGCGCCACGCCGTGCGCCCGGTGCGCATGCTGCGCCGCTTCGCCGCCCTGTGGCGCGCACGCCACCACTAATTGTCCGCCACGCATGCACCCTGCCCTGACCAACCCTGAACCACGCGGCACGCCCTGCCTGGCTGCCGTGATGCAGGCCTCGTCCTCGGAAATCTACCTGATCGACGCGGCCAGCCTGCATCTGGTCGACCTCAATGCGGCCGCGCGCGCCAACCTTGGCTACCGGCGCGAGCACTTGCGCGGCATGACCCCGCTCGACCTGGCGCCGCACTTGCCGGCCAGCGCCCTGCACGCCCTGCTCGACCAACTGGGCGACGAGGTCGGCGCCCAAGCCTGCCTGCGCACCCATCACCGGCGCGCCGACGGCAGCGCCTACCCGATCAAGCTCACCTTCCTGCGCACCAGCCGCGATGGGCAGGCGCTGATCCTTGCCATCGGCGACGACGAGAGCGCGGCGCAGGCCGCCAGCGCGGCGCTCGAGCACTACCGCACGCGCTTTGACGCCATCGTCAGCAACACCCCGGGCCTGGTCTACCAGTTCGTGCTCAACCGTGACGGCAGCGTCGCCTTCCCCTACCTGAGCGAGGGCTGCGCCGCGCTGCTCGGCCTCACCACGGCCGAGCTGCAGCGCGACCCGGGCCTGTTCGTGCACCTGATCTTGCCGGAAGACCGGCGCGCCTACCTCGATTCCATGGCCGCCTCGGCGCACGCGATGTCGAGCTGGAACTGGGAAGGCCGGATCTGGATCGACGCCTGGAAGGACGTGAAATGGATCAACCTGCGCTCGAGCCCGCGCGCGCTGCCCGAAGCGCCCGGCAGCGTGCAGTGGGAAGGCATCATGAGCAACATCACCGCGAGCAAACTCGAAAAGCTGGAAGTGACGCGCTCGCGCGCGCGCCTGGCCGAGCTGTCCGCGCACAGCGAACAGGTCAAGGAGCAGGAGCGCACCCGCATCGCGCGCGAGATCCACGACGAGCTGGGCGGCAACCTGACCGCCATCAAGATGGCGCTGGCGATGCTGGCCAAGCGCCTGCCGCCCGATCAGCCGCAGCTGGCCGAGAAAACCGCCTACGTCGACCAGCTGGTCGACCGCACCATCGATGCGGTGCACCGCATCTCGCTCGACCTGCGTCCCTCGATGCTCGACTTCGGCATCGTCGCCGCGCTCGAATGGCAGGTCCAGGAATTCGAAAAGCAGGTCGGCATCGGCTGCAGCTTCGTTAGCAGCGACAAGGAGATCGAACTGAGCCTGGACCACGCGACGGCGCTGTTTCGCATCTTCCAGGAAGCGCTCACCAATATCGCCAAGCACGCCAGGGCCAGCCGGGTGACGGTCAAGCTGCAGCGCATGCGCCACCACATTTGCCTCAAGGTCAGCGACAATGGCGTCGGCATCGCCCAAGCCGACCGCCTCAAGCCGCATTCGTTCGGGCTGCGCGGCATGAGCGAGCGGGCCCAGGCGCTCGGCGGCACCATGGTGCTGGCGCAGCCAAGCGGCGGCGGTACCGCCGTGACCATTAAAATCAAGCTGACTGCGCCGAAGGAGTTGATGATGGCGGCGGCCAGGCTGAAAACACAAGAAACCACATGACCGAAAAAGCCAACATCAGGGTCTTCATCGCCGACGATCATGCGATCGTGCGCGAAGGCCTCAAGCAGATCCTGGCCGAATCGCGCGACATCGTCGTCGCCGGCGAGGCCGAAAACGGGGTCGACGCGATCAAGCTGTTTCGCAGCGCCAAGTGCCATGTGATGCTGCTCGACATTTCCCTGCCGGACCGCAGCGGCATCGAGGTGCTCAAGCAGCTCAAGAAGGAAAACCCGGAGATGGCGGTGCTGATGCTCTCGATGCACCGCGAAGACCAGTACGCGATCCGCTCGCTCAAGGCCGGGGCGGCCGGCTACCTGACCAAGCAGAGCGCCCCGCGCGAGCTGGTCACGGCGATTCGCCAGGTCGCGGCCGGGCAAAAATACGTGAGCGCGGCGCTGGCCCAGGCGCTCGCCGCACAGGTCGGCGAGGACCACGAAGTGGCGCTGCACGACACCTTGTCGGACCGCGAATACCAGACCCTGACCATGATCGCCTCGGGCAAGACGGTCAGCGCGATCGCCGCCGAGCTGTCGCTGTCGGTCAAGACCATCAGCGAATACCGCGCGCGCCTGCTGGTCAAGATGCGGCTCAAGAACAGCGCCGAGCTGACCCACTACGCGATCAGGAACCAGCTGATCGAGTAGCGCGAACGGGCCGGATGGCGCAGAGAAAGCACCTTTCTTGGCCCCTGTTCGTGCGATGACAATCTGGAAACCAGGCTTATCATTCGGACAATTGAGGAAAAACCCGAACGAGGCAACCGGCTCCACCATGTCCATTCCCCCAGTAAAACCGCCAGCGCCGGCGTCCGGCGCCGCCGCGTCCGGGCAAAACCCGGCCGAGATCGCGCGCGAGGCGTTTCGCCGCCTCGCCACCCGCCGCATCGCGCCCACGCCCGAAGCCTACCGCGCCATCTACAACGAGATCGCCGGCATCGGCGAGAGCGTGCCGGCCCGCATTCCCGAGACCATTCCGGCCGACGCCGGCGCCGAGGACGTGCTGTCCGACTTTGCCGCCAGGCTGCTGGACCGGCCGGGCGAGCTGGCCGATTTCGGGCGCCGCTTCAGCCGCGCGCTCAAGGCGCGCGACTGGGCCGGCTACAGCCGCAGCCTGTCCCAGTTCGTGGAACAGCATTTCCGCAAGAGCTACCCGGCCGCCCTGCCCGAGGACGATCTCCAGGCCAGGCAACTGCGCGAGCTGCTCAGCCGCACGCTCACCTTCGCGCTCGCCTCGCTGCTGAGCTCGACTCCGCCGCTGCTCGCCGAAGCCGAAGCGCTGGGCGCGGCCGTCAAGCTGGCCCACAGCGAGGAAGCGCTCAATGAGATCGCGGCCCGCCTCAAGCAGCTGTGCTACCAGATCGAGCTCAAGAGCGGCGACGTGGCCGAACAGCAGGAATTGCTGCTGCGCCTGTTCAAGCTGCTGCTGGAAAACGTCAGCGGGCTGCTCGACAACGACAGCTGGCTGCGCGGCCAGGTCGAGGCGGTGCAAAACCTGATCGCCGGCCCGATCGACCAGCGCGCGCTGGAGGACGCCACCCGCAGCCTGAAGGAAGTGATCTACAAGCAGGGTCAGCTCAAGCACAGCCTGGCCGACGTCAAGGTGACGGTCAAGAACATGATGATGACCTTCATCGACCGGCTCGGCTCGGTGGCCACCTCGACCGGCGACTTCCACGAAAAGATCGGCGGCTTCTCCGAGCAGATCAGCCGCGCCGACAATATAGGCCAGCTGAGCAGCGTGCTGGACGAGGTGCTGCGCGAGACGCGCCTGGTGCAGTCCGAGGCGCTCAAGTCGCGCGACCGCATGGTCGAGGCGCGCCAGGAAGTGCAGGATGCCGAGCAGCGCATCCACATGCTCGAGGCCAAGCTCGAACACCTGAGCGAACTGGTGCGCGAGGACCAGCTCACCGGCAGCCTGAACCGGCGCGGGCTGGACGACGTGTTCGAACGCGAGACGGCGCGCTCGGACCGGCGCGGCACCCCGCTGTGCGTGGCCATGCTCGACCTGGACGACTTCAAGCGCCTGAACGACACCTACGGCCACGTGGCCGGCGACGCCGCGCTGAGGCACCTGGTCAAGGTGGTCAAGGAAACCTTGCGCACGATGGATGTGATCGCGCGCTTCGGCGGCGAGGAATTCCTGATCCTGCTGCCCGAAACCACGGTCGAGGCCGCCTCACAGACCATGGTGCGCCTGCAGCGCGAGCTGACCAAGCATTTCTTCCTGCACGACAACGAGAAAGTGCTGATCACCTTCTCGGCCGGGGTGGCCCTGCGCCACCAGAACGAAGACCAGGCGGCCCTGATCGCACGCGCCGACCAGGCCATGTACCAGGCCAAGCACAGCGGCAAGAACCGGGTCGTCGTGGCCGAGTGAACGTATTCGCCTGGCATTCCAAGGCCCGCGCAAGCGGGCCTTTTTGCATGGCGCCGCCATTTCATTTCCATTTTTACAATGCCTGCGCTTGACCGCGGCCAAGAAAATAAAACTATTTTCACCCTAAAGATTGCCGAATCGGTGTCGCTTAGACGCCCGCACAGGGGCAAGCCTGAGAGTGAAAATCGAAATTATTTATAGTTTTCTCCCATCAACTTTTTGGCGCCGGCTCCGTTACCTGATTCAACAGCGGTCTGATTGTCCCGGAACAGCGAGACAGACCAAAGTGACAAAGGGCACGTAGCCCACTCGAATACCTAGTCTGGAGAAATATCATGGCTGCTTTTATTAACACCAACACCGCATCGCTGAACGCACAACGCAACCTCAATTCGTCGCAAGGCGCGCTCGCCACGTCGCTGCAACGCTTGTCGTCGGGTCTGCGCATCAACAGCGCAAAAGACGATGCTGCTGGCCTGGCGATTTCGGAACGGATGACGTCCCAGATCCGCGGCAACGACCAAGCTGCCCGCAACGCCAACGACGGCATCTCGCTGGCCCAAACGGCCGAGGGTGATTTGACTCAGATCGGCGCCAACTTGCAGCGTATGCGCGAATTGACGGTCCAGTCGGCGAACGCCTCGAACAGCTCGGGCGACCGTGCCGCACTGCAAAACGAAGTTGACCAGCTGCGCCTGGAAATCGATCGCGTCGCGGCCAATTCCTCGTTCAACGGCGTGAAACTGCTTGACGGTTCCTTTACCAGCCAGACCTTCCAGATCGGCGCCAACAATACGAGTAATGACCGTATCACGGTGGCCTCGATCTCGACTGCACGTACCGCCGGCCTGGGTGCGAGCTACAGCGCTTCGGCCACCTCCGCATCGCCTACTGCTGCTGCATTTGCAGCCACGGATCTGACCATCAACGGCATCGCAATCGGCGCCTCCACCGCTGCGATGGACACGAAGTCGTCGGCTGGCAACGCGTACAGCGCCATCGCCAAGGCCGCTGCAATCAATGCCGTTTCCACCGGCGTGACGGCAACGGTCAACGTCAATACCAAGGCCGGCATCGCCGCAACCGCATTTACCGCAACGACCGATGACATTACGGCCGGCGACCTGACGATCAACGGCGTGAGCGTGGGCGCGGTCACCGCTGCCGGCGCCGCACCGGCGCAAGGCACGGCGCTTGCCTCCGCCATCAATGCCCAATCGGCAGCGACCGGCGTCACCGCATCTGCAGATGGCACGGGCGCGCTGACGCTGTCGGCCGCTGACGGACGCAACATCACCATCGGCCAAGCCGGCACCGCCACCACCGCACGTACCGGCCTGACCGCCGGCACCTTCGCAGGCACGATCACGCTGTCCTCGACTGCCACCACCGGCTTCACCATCGCCGACGGCGGCAGCGGCAACGGCGCAGCCAACCTCGGCATCACGGTCGGCACCAAGGCAGCTACCGCAACCGGCACCGCCATTTCGGCAATCAACATCGGTTCGGTCGCTGGCGCACAAACGGCCTTGGCTTCGATCGACGCCGCACTGACAACGGTAAACAGCTCGCGCGCTTCGCTCGGTGCGTATCAAAACCGTTTCGCATCGGTCGTGTCGAGCCTGCAAACGACGTCGGAGAACTTGTCCGCTTCGCGTAGCCGGATTCAAGACACCGACTTCGCGCAAGAGACCGCTTCGCTGACGCGCGGCCAGATCCTGCAACAAGCTGGTACCGCCATGTTGGCACAGGCTAACTCGCTGCCAAACGGCGTGCTGGCACTGCTGCGCGGTTAAACACCGTTGAGTTAGTACGGGGTTGAGCCCGGCCCGGATTTTCCGAGCCGGGTTTTTCCCCTTTCAGGAGCTGTCATGGATATTCGACCAATTGCCAACATCGCGCATACGGCAGCGGCCCTTGCGGACAAGGGTCCGGGCGTGGCGGGCCCAGCGGCGACAAGCAAGAAACCGGCCGCCGCCCCCGCCCAAGCAGTTACCGAGGTACAGCAACCAGAGCCTGCCCCCAGCACCGAGCAACTTTCGCAAGCGCTAAAGAGCATCAACCACGTGCTGCAGCTGCGCGCGCCAGATCTGGAATTTTCGATCGACAGCGAGAGCCACCGCACCATCGTCAAGGTGGTCGACAAGAACACGCAAGAGGTGATTCGCCAGATGCCGTCGCAGGAAGCGATGGAAATCGCCAAGGCGCTGGACCAGCTGCAAAGCCTGCTGGTCAGGCAAAAAGCATAGCGCGCAAGAAAAGACAGGTAATACGCCCTCTAAAGTCCGCTTCAACGAAGCCGATAACAAGATATATTCTAGTCTTTCGTAGGAGGCAAAAGTGGGTTTATCCTCTTCAGGCATCGGTTCCAACCTGGACGTCGAGGGCATCGTCAGCAAGCTCATGTCCGTGGAGCGCCAGCCGCTGACCAAACTTGCACGGCAAGAAGCGAGCTATCAGGCGAAACTGTCTGGATTCGGCATCCTCAAGGGCGCGCTCTCGCAATTCCAGAGCGCCGTGCGCGGCTTGTCCGACCTCAGCAAGTTCCAGGGCGTGAGCGTGTCCGCCGCCGACGCCACGGTCGCCACCGCCAGCGCCACTTCGACCGCCATTCCCGGTACCTACTCGCTGAAAGTGACCCAACTGGCGCAAGCGCAAAAGCTGGTTGCGGCCGGCACAGTGAGCGACAGCACGGCGATCGGCAAGGGGGTCATCAGCATCGACTTCGGCACCACCGGTGTGGGCAGCTTCGCCAGTTCCGGTTTGGGCGTCAAGACGATCACCATCGACAGCACCAACAACTCGCTGGCGGGCATTCGCGACGCCATCAACAAGGCCGCCGTCGGCGTCACCGCCACCATCGTCAATGATGGCGGCGCCGCCCCTTATCGGCTGGTGCTGACGTCGGATAAAACAGGCGCGGCCTCGAGCATGAAGATCTCGGTGGCCAATACCGCGCCCGACACCGGCCTGTCGGCCCTGCTCAACCATGATCCGGCCGGCGCCCAGACGCTGACGCAGACCGCCGCGGCCCTCGATGCCGCATTCACGCTCGACGGCGTGGCCGTGTCCAAGGCCTCCAATACGGTGACCGACGCCATCGCCGGCGTCACGCTCAACCTGCTCAAGGAAAACCCGACCAGCGCGACCGCCATTACGGTCAAGCGCGAAACGGCGGCCATTACGACGGCCGTGAACGCCTTCGTCAAGGCGTATAACGACATCAACCAGAACCTGACCGACGCGGCCGCCTACAATGCATCGACCAAGCAGGCGGCGATCCTGAACGGCGAAGCGTCCGTGCGCGCCATCCATGGTCAAGTGCGCGCCGTGCTCGCCGCGCCGGTGGCGGGCGGTGCGAGCGCCTTTACGCTGTTGTCCCAGATCGGCGTGACGGTGCAAAAGGATGGCTTGCTGGCGGTCGACAGCAGCAAGCTGTCGAGCGCGATCACCAGCAATTTCAACGACTTCGCCGGACTGTTCGCGGCGGTCGGCAAGAGCAGCGACAGCCTGGTCGCTTATTCGGCTTCAACCTCGGCGACCGTGCCCGGCGCCTATGCCGTAGAGGTGACGAGCATGGCGACCAAGGGCGCCTCGTCCGGCACCGCCGCGGCAGGGCTGACGATCGGCGCGACCAACAAGACACTCGAGGTGCTGCTCAATGGATTGACCGCAACCATCACCTTGGGAGAAAAAACCTACACCCCCGCCGAACTGGCCGCGGAAGTGCAATCGAAGATCAACGGCGCATCCACCTTCTCGGCGGCGGGTTCCTCCGTCTCGGTGACAGAATCTGGCGGCACGCTGACGATGACGTCCAACCGTTATGGTTCGGCATCGACGGCCAACATCACCGGCGGCACCGGCCAGGCCTATCTCAAGTTCGTCACCAGCGGCGCCACTGTCGTGCCTGGACTCGACGTCGCAGGCACCATCGGCGGCGTCGCCGCAACCGGAAACGGACAGGTGCTCACCGGCGCCATGGGCGCCGCCTCGGCCGGCCTTGCAATCACGGTCAGCGGCGGCGCTGAGGGGCCGCGTGGCACACTCAACTTCTCGCAGGGATATGCCTACCAGTTCGACCAGCTGAGCACTTCCATGCTCAGCGCCACGGGCTCCCTGACCGCGCGCACCGATGGCATCGCGTCATCGATCAAGAGCCTGGGCAAGAACCAGGAAGCCTTGAACGCGCGCCTGGACGTGATCGAAAAACGTTATCGGGCGCAATTTACCGCGCTCGACCTGGTTATCAGCCGCATGAATACGACCAGCAATTTCCTGACCCAGCAACTGGACCAGCTCAGCAACTTGTCCAGCGGCGGTTAGTCAACCCATCTGAAAGGAAATGTCCATGTTTGGATCCTCGCCAAGCGGCGCCAACGCCTACGCCAAGGTCGGCCTCGAGACCGGTGTGATCGCGGCCAGCCCGCACAAGCTGATCGTGATGCTGTTCGAAGGTGCGATGACGGCCGTGAGCGCCGCCAACGTGCACATGCAGGCGGGCGAGACGGCCAAGAAGGGCATGGCCATTTCGAAAGCGATCATGATCATCGAAAACGGCATGCGCGCCAGCCTCGACAAGAAGGCCGGCGGCGAGATCGCCACCAGCCTGGACGCACTCTACGACTACATGGGACGGCGTCTGATGATGGCCAACCTGACCAACCAGAGCGACATCCTGGACGAGGTGCACCGCCTGCTGGGGGAACTGAAAAGCGCCTGGGACCAGATCGCTCCGGCCGGCGCCGCGCCGCAGGACGTGCCGGCTTCGCGCCCGGCGGTCTACGACAGCCTGGCGCCGCGCGCATCGAGCTTTGTGAGCGCCTGACCATGATGAATAGTGAACAGATCATCTCCCTGTACGAAGCCGTGTCGGACCTGACCGGACAAATGCTGGTCGCGGCCAGGTCGCGCGACTGGGAAAACCTGGCCGAACTCGAATCGCATTGCGCCAGCCATGTGCAAACGCTCAAGGACGGCGAACAGCCGGCCGCACTGTCGGGCGACAAGCGGGCCAGGAAAGTGCAGATCATTCACCAGATTCTTGCGCACGACCGCGAGATTCGCGACCTCACCGAGCCGTGGATGGCGCAGCTGTCGGCCCTGATCAACAGCACCGGCCAGGAACGCAAGCTGTCGAGCGCCTATGGCGCCAGCCACGGCGGTTAAGCGCGGCCCGGCGCGCGCGGCCGTCACCAGCCCCCAAGGATGATCATGTTACCGCGCGCCGACATCATCACCGTCAATCCGGTCGGACGCGCCGAGTCGCTGGGCAATACCGACGGCGCGGGCGACGCGCGCCAGGAAGCCTTCCAGCGCTCGCTGGCGGGATTGTTCGGAAAGGCGCTGCAAGGCGAAATCCTGTCCAAGCTGACCGACGGCAGCTACATCGTCAGGGTCGCGGGCGCGGCCGCCCGCATGCAACTGCCGGCCGGGGCCCAAGTCGGCGGTCAGGTTCCGCTGACGCTGGTGGCGCTCAGCCCGCGTCCCACCTTCCAGATCAGCGCCGGCCAAGGCCATGCCTATGCCGAAGCAGCTCCGGCGCTGCTGTTGCCGGGGCCGGAGGGGCGCGCCGCGCGCGGCGCCCCGCTGGTGTATCTGGACGGCGCGGACCTGCCCCACGTCCCGGGCGAGCCGCGCGCCGCCGCTGCGCCTGGCCCACGCGCTACGCCCGGCGCGCCAGGCGCACAGGGAGCACAGGGAGCACCCGGCGCACCAGCGCCCGCGACGAGCGGCGCGGCGGCGGCCGAAGCGGCGCCGCACCTGCCATCGCAGGCCGCGTTGTTGCCAGGCAAGGCGCCCATCATTCCGGCCGAGCGCTTGCCCGCCATCGACCCGAAGAGCGCCCCGGCATCGCCTGCCGCGGCAAGCGCTGCCAACGGTCCCGCCCTGCCAGGCGCTGCCGCGTCAGCCGAAGCGGCGCCGCGCACGCTCTCGCACGCCGCGATGTTGCTCGGCAAGGCGCCGATCATTCCAGCCGACCAGTTGCCCGCCATCGATCCGAAGAGCACGCCGGCATCGCTGAGCGAGGCGGGCCGGGTCATCACCGGTGTGCTCACCGCCGCCCTGAAGGCCGAGCATGGGCAAGTCTCGTCCGTCGCCCGCACGCCGCTGGTGGACGCTCCCACGGCCGCGCCGGAGCAACTGGCCGCCGCGCTCAAGGCGGCCGTCGGCAAGAGCGGCCTGTTCTATGAGTCGCACCTTGCCGAATGGTCCGAGGGGCGCCGCTCGATTAGCGAGCTCAGGCAGGAACCGCAAATGCAAAGGGCGCTGGCCATGGACGCCGGCGCCAGGCAGCAGGGCGCCACCGACCCGGCCCTGGCGCAGCTGATCAACCTGCAGCTGGCCACGCAAGAGCAGTCGCGCGTAGCCTGGCAAGGCCAGCTCTGGCCCGGCCAGCAGCTGCACTGGGAAATCAGCAAGGATGCGCCCGAAGGCAGGGAGCGCCAGCCAGGCGGCGAGCCGGCCCAGCCGCTGTGGCGCAGCGCCCTGCGCCTGCGCTTTGCCCTGCTCGGCGAGCTCGAGGCCAGCGTGGTCATGACGGGTGAGCAGTTGCACATCCAGATACAGGCCGGCTCGAGTGGGATCGGGCGTGTGCTGCGCGAACACGCCAGCGCGCTCGGCGCGGCCATGGAAGCGGCCTCCATCGCGCTCTCCTCGCTCAGTATCGGCGCGCCCGAGGATGGCAGCGATGGCTGACGAACCGGTCTCGCGGAAACAGCAGTCGGCCGTGGCGCTGGCCTACCAGGGCGGCGACCCCGCGCCCAAGGTAGTGGCCAAGGGCAAAGGCCTGCTGGCCGAGCAAATCATTGAACGCGCCAGGGAGGCGGGGGTCTTCGTGCACGAATCGAAGGAACTGGTCGCGCTGCTGATGGATGTTGACCTGGACCGGCAGATCCCGCCTAGCCTGTACAGAGCGATTGCGGAACTGCTCGCTTGGCTATATTATGTTGAATCTGCGCAAGAAATCGGAGGGATCGTGCCTGCCCCGCCCACTGCAGCCCCGCTCATCGATTTGTAAATACGACTATCGGCAATGACGCAATCATTTAACGATTCTGCACAAGAGAACTGGCACGATTTCCAAGTCGAGTCGCGCAGGGAGATTATTTCGCTGCTGCGCGGCATCGGGGAAAAGAACCAACTGATCCGCATGTTGATCCAGGGCGAGGCCGACGTTGCGCTCACCTCCGTGCTCGCCGTGGATGGCGACAGCAACACCCTGTACCTTGACTGCCCCATCGACAAGGTACAGAACCGGCGCATCGTGGCCGCCAAGCGGCTCTCGTACGAGACCACGCTCGACAAGATCCGCATCCTGTTTGCCAGCGAAGGTGCGCAGGAAACGACCTACAAGAACCTGCCTGCGCTCAAGGTCGCCATTCCGGCCAGCCTGATCCGGCTGCAGCGGCGCGAGTACTACCGCATGGCGACCCCGGTGAGCAACCCGGTGTGCGTGTCGATCCCGATGGACGGCGTGCCCATGCTGTTCCCGCTGGCCGACATCAGTTGCGGCGGCATTGCCATTCTCGACCACAAGCTCCTGTTGGGCAACACCATCGGCAACAAGTATGAAGGATGCAAGATCGAGCTACCCGACGCGGGTCCGGTCACGACCGCGCTGCAGGTGCGCAACCTGCTCGATCTTACGCTGCTCAACAACAAGACCAACCGCCGGGTCGGCTGCGAGTTTGTCGACATTTCCCGTGGCAACCTGGCCAATGTGCAGCGCTACATCACCAAGCTCGAGCGCGAGCGCAACGCCCGCCTCGCCGGCCTGGGCTGATCAAGACGAAAGAATCGGGGTCTGTCCCCGATTTCCCGTTTTTGGGAAATCGGGGACAGACCCCGATTTTCGTTTTTCCTGTGCTGGCCGGTCACACCTGCATGTTCATGATCTCGTGGTAGGCCGATACCAGCTTGTTGCGCACCTGCACCGTGGCTTGGAAGCCGATGTTGGCCTTTTGCATCGATATCATCACGTCCGACAGGCTCACCTTGTCGTCGCCCATCGCAAAACTCTTGCCCAGCTCACCTGCCTGGAGCTGGCTGCCGCTGACCTGTTCGAGCGAGGACTTGAGCGCGTCGGCAAAGTCGACCTTGGCCGCCGGCGCCGCGCCCGCCACCGGCTTGGCCGCCCCGTCCGGACGCGTGGCCGCCGCCTTGAGCTGGGCGATCATCGCTTCGATGCGCCCGCTGTCTATTCCGCCTACGTTCATCTTTTTCTCCCGTTCATTGCCTCGACAATAGCGTGCGCCACCCGGGTACAATAGGCGTGCACAGCAAGTCAGGCTGCCAGAATAGCACCGGGCACGGCGCCTTTGCGCCCGAGCAGGGGCCGAAAGCGCGCTCTGTTTGGGCGATTGATTGTCGCGGCGAACGCCCATAATTGTGTTTGAGCCCCAATCCTTGCACTGGTTTGGGAACTATATTTACTCGCTGGGCGTCTTGCCCTCGGAAACCCATCATGGCAGCAGCGGAAAACATCGTCGACATCCCCACCCGGCCGCTGGCGTTCACCCAGACGCCGCTCGGACGCAATTTCCTGCTCGGCCTGGCCATCGCGGTGGTGCTGGCGATCATGACGGCGGTGTGGATGTGGAGCCAGCAGCCGGAATACCGCGTGCTGTTCGCCAATTTCACCGACCGCGACGGCGGCGCCATCACCGCTTCGCTCGACCAGATGGGCATCGAACACAAGTTTTCCGAGGGCGGCGCGGCGATCCTGGTGCCGGCCGACAAGGTCCACGATGCGCGCCTGAAACTGGCCGCGCAGGGCTTGCCGAAGGGCGGCAACGTCGGCTTCGAGCTGATGGAAAACCAGAAGCTGGGCGTGTCCCAGTTCCTCGAACAGGTCAATTACCAGCGCTCGCTCGAGGGCGAGCTGGCGCGCTCGATCCAGTCGCTGGCGGCGGTCAGCGCGGCGCGCGTGCACCTGGCGCTGCCGAAACCGTCGGTGTTCGTGCGCGACGCGCAAAAGCCGACCGCCTCGGTGCTGCTGAACCTGCAAAGCGGGCGCGCGCTCGAGCCGTCCCAGGTGAGCGCGATCGTGCACCTGGTCGCCTCGAGCGTGCCTGAACTGCCGACCTCGAACGTGACCGTGGTCGACCAGTCCGGCAACCTGCTGTCGGACACCAGCAAGACGGCCGGCGCCAAGAGCCTCGATCCGAACCAGCTCAAGTACGTGATGCAGCTGCAGCAGGGCATCATCAAACAGGTCGAGTCGATCGTCACCCCGCTGGTTGGCCAGGGCAATGTGCGCGCCGAGGCCACCGCCGACGTCGACTTCGCCCAGGTCGACACCGCCGCCGAGACCTACACCCCGAATTCGCCGCCGGCCGCTTCCTCGATCCGCAGCCAGCAGTCGTCCGAGGCCGGCAGTGCGGCCAGCGCCCCGGCCTCCGGGGTGCCCGGCGCCCTGTCGAACCAGCCGCCCGGCACGGCCAGCGCGCCGCTCGCAGGCAGTGCCACCGGCGCGCCCGGCACGCCTTCCGGCACTGGCGCGACGCGCAAGGATTCGACCACCAACTACGAAGTCGACAAGACCGTGCGCTACGAGCAAAAACCGATGGGCGGCATCAAGCGCCTGTCGGTCGGCGTGCTGGTCAACTACCGGCGCATCGTCGACCGCAAGACCGGCAAGGTCACGGTCAAGGCCTTGAGCGCGGCCGAGGTGGCGCAAATTAACGACCTGGTGCGCGAGGCGATGGGCTATAACAAGGAACGCGGCGACACCTTGAACGTGACCAACGCGCCGTTCGACGGGGTCGACAAGCCGGTCGAGCCGCCTGCGGCCATTGCCTGGTGGAGCGATCCGGACAACATTGCGCTGGCCAAGCGGGTGGGCAAGTTCGTGCTCGCCGCGATCGTGCTGTCCTACCTGTTCTTCCGTATCCTGCGCCCGATGATGCGCCCGGTCTTTCGCAAGCTCGACGAGATTTCCAGTGTGTCTGCGCTGCCGCCTGCCAGAGTGCTCTCGCCCGAGGAGGCGGAGCAGGCCGCGTTCGAGCGCACCCAGCTCGAAGCGATGGAAGCGAACCAGGCCCAGGGTTACCGCTCGAACCTGCAGATGGCCAAGAACCTGGCCAAGGAAGATCCGCGCATTGTCGCTAACGTCGTAAAAGCATGGGTTGGCGCGAATGAATGATAACGGCATCCAGAAAGCGGCCATCCTGATGCTGGCCATCGGCGAATCCGAGGCGGCCGAGGTGATGCGCTTTCTGGGCCCGCGCGAGGTGCTCAAGCTGGGCGCGGCGATGGCCACCATGAAGGCGGTCCAGCACGAGCAGGTGGTGACGGTGCTCGATTCCTTCCGCCAGCAGACCGAACTCAATTCGACCGTCGGCCTCGATTCGGACGAGTACATCCGCCAGGTGCTGACCAAGGCGCTGGGCGACGACAAGGCCTCGGTGCTGCTCTCGCGCATCCTGGGCGGCAAGGACGCATCAGGCATCGAGAGCCTGAAATGGATGGACGCTTCCTCGGTCTCGGAACTGATCCGCAACGAGCATCCGCAGATCATCGCCACCATCCTGGTGCACCTCGAGCGCGACCAGGCCTGCGAAATCCTGGGCAATTTCAGCGACCGCCTGCGCAATGACGTGGTGCTGCGCATCGCCACCCTGGACGGGGTGCAGCCGGCCGCGCTGCGCGAGCTCAACGACGTGCTCACCAAGCTGTTGTCGGGCAATGAGAATATCAAGAAGTCGTCGCTGGGCGGGGTCCGCGCGGCCGCCGAGATCCTCAATTTCATGAGCGGCGAGCAGGAAGGTTCGGTGATGGACAACATCAAGAACTACGACAACGACATGGCGCAGAAGATCATGGACGAGATGTTCGTGTTCGACAACATCATCGACATCGACGACCGCGGCATCCAGCTGCTGCTGCGCGAAGTGCAGTCCGAGATGCTGATCATCGCGCTCAAGGGCTCGGGCCAGGATCTGCGCGACAAGATCTTCAAGAACATGTCGACGCGCGCCGGCGAGATGATGCGCGAAGACCTCGAATCGAAGGGCCCGGTGCGCCTGTCCGAGGTCGAGGCCCAGCAAAAGCAGATCCTGCAGATCGTGCGGCGCCTGGCCGACGAAGGCCAGATCGTGTTGGGCGGAAAAGGCGAGGATTCCTTTGTCTGATACCCCGAAAGAAATGCAAAGCGCCTACCAGCGCTGGGAAATGCACTCCTTCGGCGACGAGCGCCCCAGCGTGGTGGCCAAGCGCGCGCCCCTGCTCGAAGCGGCGCCCGAGGACCTGGCCGCGCTGCGCGAGGAAGCGCGCCTGATCGGTTTCGAGGAAGGCCACGCCAGCGGCTACGCCGACGGCGTCGCGCTCGGGCGCGCCGCCGCCGCCACCGAACTTGCGCACCTGCAGTCGGTCACCCTCGCCTTCGGCCAGGCCGTGGCCGGGGCCGACCAGCTGATCGCCAACGAGGTGCTCGAACTGGCGCTGCACCTGGCCAAGGGCATGCTCAGGAACGCGCTCGAGGTCAAGCCCGAGCTGCTCATCCCGGTGGTGCGCGAAGCGATCGAATACCTGCCGGTGCTGCAGCAGCCGGCGCTGCTGGTGCTGCACCCGGACGACGCCGAGGTGGTGCGCGCCGGCATCGGCGAAGAGCTCGACAAGGGCGGCTGGCGCGTGGTCGAGGATGCGCAGGTCGGGCGCGGCGGCTGCAAGATCGAGACCGGCACCAACCAGATCGACGCCCAGGCCGCATCGCGCTGGCAGCGCCTGACCAGCGCGCTGGGCCAGAACATGGACTGGCTCGGACCATGAGCGCGCCCGGCCCGCAGCGCCACAGCGCACGCTGGAAGGCCTACCTCAAGGACTGCGACACCCTGCTCGGCTTCATCGAACCGATGCAGGTGTCAGGGCGCGTCACGCGCGTGGCCGGCCTGGTCATGGAGTGCGTGGGGCTCAAGCTGGCGGTGGGCGCGGCCTGCACCATTCCGCTGCAAAACGGCAGCCGGGTCGAGGCCGAAGTGGTCGGCTTCGACGGCGAGCGCCTGTTCCTGATGCCGCAAAGCGACGTCGAAGGCATCATTCCCGGCACCCGCGTGTTCCCGGTCGAAATGTCGGTGCCGCGTCCCGGCATGGTGGCCCATCCGCGCCGCCGCCCGAGCGACCGCGCGCGCCACCTGCCGGTCGGCGCCAAGCTGCTCGGGCGCGTGCTGGACGGCGCCGGCCGCCCGCTCGACAGCCTGGGCCCGCTCGAAAGCGACGAGCGCGCGCCGATCAACGTGCGCCCCGCCAATCCGCTCGATCGCGCCCCCATCGTCGACACGCTCGACGTGGGCATTCGCGCCATCAATTCCATGCTCACCGTCGGGCGCGGCCAGCGCCTGGGCCTGTTCGCCGGCTCCGGTGTCGGCAAGTCGGTGCTGTTGGGCATGATGGCGCGCTACACGACGGCCGACGTGATCGTGGTCGGCCTGATCGGCGAACGCGGACGCGAGGTCAAGGAATTCATCGAACAGATCCTGGGCGCCGAAGGCCTGGCGCGCTCGGTGGTGGTGGCCGCGCCGGCCGACACCCCGCCCCTGATGCGGCTGCAGGGCGCGGCCTACGCCACCACCATCGCCGAGCACTTCCGCGACCAGGGCCAGAACGTGCTCCTGATTATGGATTCGCTGACCCGCTACGCCATGGCGCAACGCGAGATCGCGCTTGCCATCGGCGAGCCGCCGGCCACCAAGGGCTACCCGCCGTCGGTGTTCGCCAAGCTGCCGGTGCTGGTCGAACGCGCCGGCAACGGGCTCGAAGGGGGCGGCTCGATTACCGCCTTTTATACCGTGCTGACCGAGGGCGACGACCAGCAGGACCCGATCGCGGACGCCGCGCGCGCCATCCTGGACGGGCATATCGTGCTCAACCGCAGGCTGGCCGAGGCCGGCCACTACCCTGCCATCGATATCGAACAGTCGATCAGCCGCGCCATGCACTCGATCACCAGCAGCGCCCACCAGCAGGCCGCGCGCCGCCTCAAGCAGCTCTATTCGCGCTATGAACGCGCGCGCGACCTGATCAGCGTGGGCGCCTACGCGCCCGGCACCGACCCGGTGCTCGACCAGGCGATCGCGCTGAACGAGAAAATCGAGGCCTTTTTGTGCCAGGAAATCCCCGACAAGGTCGGCATGCTCGAGAGCTTGGGGCAACTTACCACGCTGTTCGAGTGATGGGACCGGCTGGCCAGATCCTATAATTGACGCATCATGGCCAACCGCTCCGCACTTGACACCCTGATCGAGCTGGCCCAGCGCGACACCGACGAGGCCGCAAAACGGCTCGGCGCGGCGCTCAGGGCAGCCGAGGAAACCGAACAAAAGCTGACCATGCTGCTGGGCTACCGCGACGATTACGCAGCGCGGCTCGAGGCGGCCCAGGCGGCAGGCATTACCCCGATGGCGTACCGCAATTTCGTCGCCTTCATGGACAAGCTCGACAATGCAATCAATGGCCAGCGCGAAGTGGTCAAGCACGCGCACTACAAGAGCGGCGTCGAAAAGACGGCATGGCAGGCGTGCGAACGCAAGCGCCTGTCGTACCGGACCCTCAACGAGCGCGCGGCCCGCCAGGCGCTGCAGGCAGAAAACAAGCGCGACCAGAAACAGATGGACGAACACGCAGCACGCCAAGCTTACTACAAACGCTGAACCCTCACCACACGGCGCACACTATGCAAACACCGACCCTCCCGATCCAGATCTCCGGCGCCAGTGCCAACCCGAACCCGGCGCGCACGAGTGCCAATCCGAACCCGGCTGCCGACGCCCAGTTCAGCCATGCCCTCGCGCGCGAGATCGAACAGCGCCAGCCCAGCAAGGCGGCGAGCGCCGCGGCCCCGGTCCCGGCCAAGCCGGTCCAGGCGGCCGGGCCGCACGAGTCCCAGCCCGAGCCGGCCGATGCCGCGCCGGCGCCCGGCCAGGCGGCGCGACCAGGCGCGGACAACGGCGCGGCCAGCAGCGCCGAGGCCGGCGCGCCCGACGATGACGGCAGCGCCGAAGCCGCCCCGGGCGCACCGGTGCTCGACATGCTGGCATTGGTCACGAGCCTGAACCTGCCGCTGCAGCCGCGCCCGGCCCCGGCCCAGGCGGCGCCTGACGCCGGTGCCCTGTCCGCAGCGGCCCGCCCTGCCAGCTTGGCCAGCCCGGCCAGCTTGGCCAGCCCGGCCAGTCCTGCCAGCCCGGCCGTCGCGGTGGCGCCGGTGGCCGACATGCTGGCATCGGCAACCAGCCTTGCGCTGCTGCCGCAAGGCCGCACCGTCCCGGGCCAGGCTGTGCCTGCCGGCGCTGCGGCGGGCGACGACGCCGCCAAGGCGGCGGCCATCGCCGTGGCTGCCGAGCTTCCGGGCGCAGCCGTTGCCGTGCCGGCGGCGCGCGCCGCCAGCGCCGAGCAGGCGGTGCCAGCGGGCACGCGCGCCGCCCTGGTGGGCGTGCCAGACAAGAACATCGCCTTCCCGCTTCCAGCGGCGCCAGGCCCGGCGCCGGCACCGGCCAAGCTTGAGCGCGGCGCCAGGGCCGAGCCGGGCGCCGCGCTCAAGCCGGGCGCCGCGCCGCCAGCCCTGGCCGCTGCCGGGCCCGCGGCGGCGCCAGTGGCTGGCGCGGTGGCAGCGACGGCACCGGAGCCGGGCGCGCCTGCGTCGCCCGCACAGCTGCAATCGAGCCAGGTAACGGCGCAGCCCGGCGTGGCCCAGTTCAGCGTTGCCGCGCGCGAAGGCGCGCCCGACCCGGGCGTCGTCAAGGACAGCGCAGCGGCGGTGGCCCCGGTGATGGCCCAGATGGCGCCGGCCGCGCTGCAGGTGGCGCAGGCCGCCAGCGGCGTGTCCGCAGACCGGATTGCCGCCCGGGTCGGCACGCCCGGCTGGGACCATCAGCTCGGCCAGAAGATCGTCTGGATGGTGGCGGGCAAGGAGCAAAGCGCTTCGCTCACGCTCAACCCGCCCGATATGGGGCCAATGCAAGTGGTGCTGAGTATAAATAACGACCAGGCCAGCGTGAGCTTCACCTCGGCCCAGCCCGAAGTGCGGCAAGCGCTCGAAAGCGCGCTGCCCAAGCTGCGCGAGATGATGAGCGAGTCCGGCATTTCGCTGGGCGAGGCCAGCGTCGGCGCGGGCACGCCCGAACAGCACCAGGCCCAGGCCGGTGAGCGCCAGCCTGGCCAAGCGCAGCGCGCGCAGGCGCAGATCGGCGGCAACAGCAACGGCAGTGCGGCCGAAGCGGCCGTGCGCTCCCAGATACGCGGGGCCGCACGCGGCGAACGCCAGGGGCTGGTCGACACCTTCGCCTGAACCCGGCCGGAACGCCCCCGCCGCCTGAGAACGACGGCGCTGCGGGTGCCGGCCCGGGCGCGCGCCGCGCTTGTTTGCGCTTTCGCATCAAGTGTTCCCGGCATACCACGAGCTGCACGCCCTTATTCCCTCTTTTCAACGCTTCTGACTGCTCAGTCATTCGCGATAATGACATAATGGCGTCATCAATCAATCACAGCAGTATTGAGGTATCTTGAAAGCGAACCCAAAAATGAAGGCTGAGCCGAAAGCCGAGACAGCGCCAAAGTCTTCCAAGAAGAAACTGATCCTCATGGTGATGCTGGCATTCGTGGTGCTCGGCGCCGGCGGCGCCGCGAGCTGGTACTTCACGCGCAGCGCGCCGGAAGGCCCGGGCAGCCACAAGCCGGTCAAGGCCGAGCCTCCGGTGTTCGTCGGGATCGAGCCGTTCACGGTCAATTTGCAGCCCGAAAACGGCGAGCAATACCTGCAGATCCAGTTCACCTTGCAGGTCCAGAACCTGCAGCAGGTCGAACTGATCAAGTCGAACATGCCCAAGGTGCGCAACCGCGTGCTGCTTTTGTTGTCGGGCAAGAAGGCCTCGGAAATCTCGAGCCCGGACGGCAAGCGCCAGTTGTCCGCTGAAATCATTGCCGCGCTCAAGCAGCCATTCGTCGCCAAGGGCGAGCCGCAGCAGGTGAGCGAAGTGCTGTACACCTCGTTTATCATCCAGTAACTCGCCATGGCCGATAATTTTCTCTCCCAGGAAGAAGTCGACGCCCTGCTCAAGGGCGTCAACGGCGATCAGGACGATGCGGTAGCGCCTGAAGAAACCACGGGAGTGCGCACCTACAACCTGGCCACCCAGGAACGGATCGTGCGCGGGCGCATGCCGACGCTCGAGATCATCAACGAACGCTTTGCGCGCCTGTTGCGGGTCGGCCTGTTCAACTTCCTGCGCCGCAGCGCGGAGGTCTCGGTCGGTTCGGTGCGGGTGGCCAAATACAGCGAATTCATCCGCAACCTGGTGGTGCCGACCAACCTCAACCTGGTCCACATGAAGCCGCTGCGCGGCACCGCCCTCATGGTGTTCGATCCGGGCCTGGTGTTCCTGCTGGTCGACAACCTGTTCGGCGGCGACGGGCGTTTTCACACCCGGGTCGAGGGCCGCGACTTCACCCAGACCGAGCAGCGCATCATCCTGCGCATCCTCGATATCGTGTTCGAGGCCTACACCAAATCGTGGGAGCCGGTGTTCCCGGTCGAGTTCGAGTACATCCGTTCGGAAATGAACACCCAGTTCGCCAACATCGCCACCCCCAACGAGGTCGTGGTGTCGTCCACCTTCACGGTCGAACTGGGCTCGGTGAGCGGCCAGATCCACTTCTGCATGCCCTATTCGATGATCGAGCCGATCCGCGATGCGCTCACCTCCAGCCTGCAGGGCGAGGCGCTTGAGATCGACAAGCGCTGGATCCGCCTGATGACGCAGCAGATCCAGATCGCCGAAGTCGAGCTGGTGGCCACGCTGGGCCAGGCGCGTTCCTCCTTCGACGAGATCCTGAACATGAAAGTGGGCGACATCATCCCCTTGAGCGTGCCGGAAATGATCCAGGCCACGGTCGACGGCGTGCCCGTGATGGACTGCAGCTACGGCGTGCTGAACGGCCAATACGCGCTCAAGGTGGAGAAATTGCTCGCCAATGCCGATACTAAATAAAGTACCGCCGGCGCGACCCGTTGCCGGCCCCAGAAATACAGGAGAGCAAGATGGCTGACAATCAAGACGACCAGAGCATGGATGACGACTGGGGCGCCGCCATTGCCGAACAGGCAAAGGCGGAAGCCGAAGCGCTGCAGAACCAGAGCGCCAGCGCGGCCGTGTTCAAGGACTTTTCGAACAAGGGCACCAAGACCGAGACCCCGAACGACATCGACTTCATCCTCGACATCCCGGTCCAGCTCACCGTTGAGCTGGGCCGCACCAAGATCGCCATCAAGAACCTGCTCCAGCTGGCGCAGGGCTCGGTGGTCGAACTCGACGGCCTGGCCGGCGAGCCGATGGACGTGCTGGTCAACGGCTGCCTGATCGCCCAAGGCGAGGTGGTGGTGGTCAACGACAAGTTCGGCATTCGCCTGACGGATATCATCACGCCGTCCGAACGGATCCGAAAACTGAATCGATGATCTCGCGTTTCCTGCTTGCCCTGGCCATCGCCGCGTGCCTGGCCGCGCCGGCCGTGCTGGCCGGACAAAACGCAGCGCCGGGCCGCATTGCGCAGCCCGGCGCGCCGGTTTCCCCCGCCGCGACGCCGGATGCCGGCAGCGCGCCTGCCACGACCGACCAGGCCGCTGCCGCGCCCGAGGCCAGTGCCGCTGCCGAGCAGCTTCCGGCACCGCAGGCACCGGCCGCTGCCGCTGCGGCCCGCGCCGCCGCGCCGGCCGCGCCGCCTGCGGCGTCCGCCGGCAACCTGCTGCAAACGATCGTCGCGCTGTGCCTCGTGCTCGGCCTGCTCGCCATGCTGGCCTGGTTCATGAAACGCTACGGCCCCAAGACCGCGGCCGGCCCGGCCAAGCTGCGCATCGTCGGCGCGCTCAACCTGGGCGGGCGCGAACGCATCATGGTGGTGGAAGTGGGCGAGCAATGGATCGTGGTGGGCGCCTCGCCCGGCCGCGTGAATGCGCTGGCCACGCTGGCGCGCCCGCCAGAGGCGGCCGATGCGGCGCCGCCGGAGCGCCATGCGCCGTTCGGCAACAGCTTTTCCGACTGGCTCAAACAGACCATAGACAAACGCAATGCAAAATAAGCAGCACCGGCTCCCCTCCCCGTCCGCCCTGTCCACCTGCCTGCTGGCCCTGATGCTGCTGGCGCTGCCCTTGTGGGCCGCGGCCGCGCCCGGCATCCCGGCCTTCACCAGCGCCCCGGCCCCGGGCGGGGGCACCGCCTACTCGCTGCCGGTGCAGACCTTGCTGCTGATGACGGCGCTCTCGTTCCTGCCGGCGGCGCTGTTGATGATGACCAGTTTCACCCGCATCATCATCGTGCTCTCGCTGCTGCGCCAGGCGCTCGGCACCCAGTCGGCCCCGCCCAACCAGGTATTGGTCGGGCTGGCGCTGTTCCTGACCCTGTTCGTGATGGGTCCGGTGTTCGACAAGATCTACGTGGAGGCTTACCAGCCGCTGCAGGAAAACAAGATCCAGATGGGCGAGGCCATGGACAAGGCCATCGCGCCCCTGAAAACCTTCATGGTCAAGCAGACCCGCCAGTCCGACCTGGCCCTGTTCGTGAAGATCTCGCATTCGCCCGCGCTGCAGGGGCCCGATGACATCCCGCTGCGCGTGCTGATCCCGGCCTTCGTGACGAGCGAGCTGAAAACCGCGTTCCAGATCGGCTTTGCGATCTTCATTCCGTTCCTGATCATCGACATGGTGGTGGCCAGCGTGCTCATGTCGATGGGCATGATGATGATGTCGCCGGCGGTGATCTCGCTGCCCTTCAAGCTGATGCTGTTCGTGCTGGTGGACGGCTGGCAGCTGTTGCTCGGCTCGCTGTCCCAAAGTTTCTACTAGGAGGGACCAATGACACCCGAAAGCGTCATGACGATGGGCCGCAACGCCATGGAAATCACCCTGATGGTGGCCGCGCCGATGCTGCTGGTGGCCCTGATCATCGGCCTGATCGTGAGCATCTTCCAGGCCGCCACCCAGATCAACGAAGCGACCCTGTCCTTCATCCCCAAGCTGGTCGGCATTTTTGTCGCACTGGTGCTGGCCGGCCCCTGGATGCTGGCCGTCATGCTCGACTACATGCGCCAGGTGTTTACCAGCATTCCCGGCCTGGTCGGCTAACCGGTGGGCCGGGCGCAGCCATGATCACGCTCACCAGCGTGGAAATGAACACCTGGATCGCGGCCCTGTTGTGGCCGCTGACGCGCATCCTGGGCCTGATCGCCGCCGCTCCCGTATTCGGCAACCTCAGCGTCCCGGTATCGGTCAAGCTGCTGCTCGGGGTGATACTGGCGAGCATCATGGCGCCGGCCATTCCGGCCCTGCCCGCAGCCGACCCGATCTCGATGGCCGGGCTGCTGATCCTGGTGCAGGAATTGCTCATCGGGCTGGCCATGGGCTTTGCCATGCGCATCGTGTTCGCGGCCGTCGAAATGGCCGGTGAAGTGAGCAGCCTGACCATGGGCCTGGGCTTCGCCTCGTTTTTCGACCCCCAGACCAAGGGCCGCTCGTCGGCGGTAAGCCAGATGCTCGCGCTGATCGCCACCATGGCCTTCATCGCCGTCAATGCCCATCTGGTGCTGCTGTCGGCGCTGGCCGAAAGCTTCGTCAGCATGCCCATTTCGGCCACCCCGATGGGGGCCGGCGCGCCCTGGGAACTGGCCAGCTGGGCCGGGCGCATCTTCAGCGCCGGCCTGCAGCTGGCGCTGCCGATCCTGGCGGCCCTCCTGATCACCAACGTCGCGCTTGGCATCCTCACGCGCGCCGCCCCGCAGCTGAACATCTTCGGCATCGGTTTTCCGGTCTCGCTCGGGGTGGGCCTGCTGGTGATCGGCCTGGTGCTGCCTTACCTCAATACCCCATTCCAGAACCTGTTCAACCAGGGGATCGAGGCCAGCCGGGCGATCGCGCGCGGCGCGGCGGCGCGCGGCGCGGCGCCGGCCCAGCGTCCTTAGAGGTAGTTGAACAGGGACAGCCCGGTCAGCGACTTGAACGATTTTTGCGCCGCTTCCAGCGAGAATTGCTGCTGCGTGAACAGCGAAATGGCCTTGACCATGTCCAGGTCCTGCAGGTTCGACAGGGTCGCCGCATACTGGATGTTCAGGTCCTCGCCCGTGCTGTCGAGGTAATCGAGTTCCTTCATGCGCGTGCCGACCGAGGCATGCGCCGTCAGCACGCTGTCGAGCGCGCTCTTGAGGTTGTTGTTGGCATCGGCCAGGCCGGCGCGCAGCTTGGCCTTTCCAGGCAGGTCGACGGCCGGCGCGCGCAGGGTCTCGATCAGCTTGTCGATCGTCTCGAACACGGACTGCTTGGTGCTGGGGCCGACCGTGACGATATCGCCGTCCGCCGGGGCGCCCGAGATGTCGAAGGTCATGCCGCTGAACGCGATCGCTTCTCCGCTCACATAGGGCCGCGCGGCAAGCGCCGGGGGCGGCGGCACCGTCACATTCTGGGAGTCGGTAATGGTGAACGTGGTCACGCCCGCAGCGACCGCGAAGGTAAGCGTGTAGTTCTCGCGCGTGAGCTGGGCGGTATCGGTGACCGCGCCGGGCGACACCTCGGCCGAGCCGGTGTTGTTGGCAGCGGCGGCGGTGACGAAGGTGCCGTTGCCGGTCAGGTTGCTCTCAAAGACGGCGCTGCCCGCATCGCTCATCGCGATCTGGCGCGCGGAGCCGATCTGGACCTGGCGCTGGCCCTGGTCGCCCACGTAGGAGGTGCCGCTGGCGTCGCGGATGAACGGCGGACTGGCCGAGCGAAAGCCTCCGAACAGATAGCCGCCGGTGCCATCGGTGCTGTTTGCCAGCCCCATCAGGTCTTCCAGGCGCCCCGACAGTTCGTTGGCGATCGTTGCACGGTCACTTGCCGAGTAGGCCCCGTTGCCGCCGGTGATGGTCAGGGCCTGCGCGTCCTGCAACAGGGCAGTCACGCCGGCCAGCGCCGCATCTTCCAGCGACAGCGTGCTGCGCGCGTTCTGGCGGTTGGTGGCGAACTGGGTGTTGACCGACTGTGCCTGGCTCACTTCGAGCGCGCGCGCCGACGCGATCGGGTCGTCGGCCGGGGTCAGCATGCGCCGGTTGGTCGCCAGTTGCTGCTGGGTCCGGGACAACTGGGCCTGCAAGGTGCCGAGCTGGTTGGTGCCGGTCTCGAACATGGTACTGGTACTGATACGCATCATTAACCTTTCTATCGACCGAGCGAGAGCAGCGTATCGAACAGCGTGCTGGCGATCTGCATCACCTTGCCCGCCGCCTGGTAGGCTTGCTGGTAGCGCAGCAGGTTGGTCGCTTCTTCGTCGAGATTGACGCCCGACACTTCCTGCTGTGCCTGGCGCGCCTGTGCCAGCAGCGCATCGCCGGCCTGCCCGTTGACCTCGACTTCGCGTGTCTTGTTACCGATAAAGCTGACCAGTTCCGCGTAGGAGGACTGGAAGTTCGTATTGCCACCGTCAAGTATGTTTTTCAGCTGCAAGGCGCCCAGGGCGCGCATGTTGCGGTTGTCGTCGGCGCCGGCGCCGGTGGCCCGGACCGTGAAGACGTCGCCGTTGTCCGGTGCGCCGGACAGCGCCACGCTCACGCCGGAGCCGAAAGCGACGCTCGCGCCGCTCGCGGCCGCATACGGGATCAGCGCGCCAGCCGCATACGCGGTGGTCGTCGCGCCCACCGTCACCGAGGTCGCCACCGAGGCGGTAAACACCTTCCCCAGTGTGGCGTCGGTGGAAAAGGTGAGCGTGACCGGGGCAGCGAGCTGGTTGCCGGTAGCCATGTAGGTAGCCCCGTAGCTCGCTTCGGCAATCTTGCCGGAACCGGTGTTTTGCACCTTCGGCTCGCTCACCAGCGCCGCCGCGGCCGCGATCTTGGTCCGGTCCGTCAGCAAGACCTCGAACTGGGAGGCGCCGTTGATGGTGGGACGCACCGTGTAGCTGTCGCCCAGGACCGCCGCGCCGCTGGCGCTAAAGGCGATGCCGTCGATGGTCTGCGGCACCGTGGTGATCTTGGTCGGCTTGTTGTCGGACTGGCGAATCACGAAGTAATCGGTGCCGTCGGACCTGACCGTGTAGTCGCTCTGGGTCAGCGCGCCCGGGTCGGTCACCACGGCGCTCACCGTCATGGTGGCCGAAATATTGTTGACGTTCTTGGTGACCGCCGGGGCCGCCACATTGAACAGGGCCTCGCCGGCGGCGCCGGCCTGGTCCAGGCCGAGCTGATGCTGTGCATTGAAGCTCATGCCCAGCGCGATCGCGGTGCGCCCCAGCGAATTTTGGGCCCGGTCGAGCGTGGTCGAGCGAAATTCGAACAGGCCGCCCAGCTCTCCGCCGGAAAACGTGCTGTCGGCCAGCGGCACCAGCTTGTTGTTTGTCACATAGCCGATCTGTGCGCGGGTCGGATCGGTCGGCGAGTTGCTCACCATCAGCTCGTATGATTTCGCGCCCACCACCAGCGGCTGTCCATTGCCGATCGATACCGTCACGGTGTTGTTGTCGCCGGCCACGACCGATGCTTTCACATGCTTGTTGAGCTCGGCAATGAGCTGGTCGCGCGCGTCCAGCAGGTCGTTCGGCGCGTTTCCGGTATCGTTGCTGGTCGAGCTGATCTGCTGGTTCAGCTGGGCCAGTTGGGTGGCATACGAATTAATTGCCGTCACATTCGAAGTGATCTGGCCGTTGATGCCCGCGCGCACCTCCTCCAGGCGCGAATCGATGCCGCGAAAACGCGAGGCCAGCGATTCGGCGTTCGACAGCAGGGCCTGGCGCGAAGGGGTCGAGGTCGGATGGCTGCTCACGTCCTGCACGCTCTTGAAGAAGTCCTGCAGCGCCGGCGCGAGGCCGGAAGTGGTATCGGCCAGCAGGTTGTCGATCTGGCTGATCTGGGCATGGAAGGCGTTGAGCGCGCTGGTCGAGCTTTGCGCCTGGCGCACCTGGGCGTTCAGGAAGGGATCGGAAAAGCGCTTGATCTCGGCCACCCGGGTGCCGCTGCCGATGAAGCCGTTGCCCAGGTCCTGTCCCTGGCCGGCCGCCTGCAGCACCACCTGCCGGCTGTACCCGGGCACGTTGGCGTTGGCGATATTGTGCCCGGTCGTGGCAAGGCCGACCTGTGCCGCGAACAGTCCGGTCTTGCCGATCTCGAGTATGCTTCCAGCCATGATGTTCTTTCCAGAGTTAAGCTAGTCTACGGCACAATCCCGACAAACTTTAATTGCCATGCCGCAATAGTGTGCGGCTATCAACCTACCAGGGAATGCTTGATGATCCTGGTCAGCTTGGCCGCATACAGCGGGTCGGTGGCGTAGCCGGCCTTCTGCAGCCCGTGCGCGAAGCTGCTGGCGTCGCCCGCCGCGGCCAGCACCTTCTCATAGCGCGGATTGTTGCTGATCAGTCTTGCGTAATCCTTGAAGCTGTCGGCATAGCTGTCGTAGGCGCGAAATTTCTCGACCCGGGTGTGCGGCACGCCGTTCACGTATTCCGTGGTGACGGCGCTGGCAACCTTGCCCTTCCAGCCGGGGCCGGCCTTGATGCCGAACAGGTTATGGCTGGCGCTGCCGTCGGCGTTCCTGATCTCGCGCTTGCCCCAGCCCGACTCGAGCGCGGCCTGCCCGAGCATGAACTTGGCCGGGATCCCGGTGGCGCGGCTGGCCTCGTCGGCGTGCGCGCCCAGCTTGTCCTGGAACGCGCGCACATGCGGTGCCTGCGCGGCGCCCGGCGTGCGCGGCGCGCGGCTGGGCTGAAGCGGCAACAGCGCGCCCGGGGTGGACAACAATTCCTGTGCGTCCTTGCCGCCGGGCATACCGGTGCCTGGCGGCAGGGACGCCGCCTGCGGCGCGCCGATCGCCAGCGCCTGCGCGTTGGCCGCCTGCGCCGACAGCTGGCGCACCAGCACATCGGCCAGCCCGACCCCGCGCTTGGCCAGGCTCTGGCTCATCTGCTGGTCCAGCATCGAGGTAAACATCTTGGTCTGCTGGTTGTCGAGCATGCCCTCTTGCGGCGTGGCCTCGCGCATGCTCTTCATCATCATGTTGATGAACATCGCCTCGAACTGGGTCGCGGCCGATTTGAGCGCCTCCGGCGAGCCGGCCTTGGCCGCCTGTTTCAGCTCGCCCAGGCCCTTGCTGTCGAAGGCGAGCTTGCTGGTGAGGTCGTTCGCTGGGCCGATCATGCGCGCCCCCTAGATGATCTCGAGTTCGGCGCGCAGCGAGCCGGCCGCCTTGAGTGCCTGCAGGATCGACAACAGGTCCTGCGGCGAGGCGCCGATCGCGTTCATGGCCTTGACCACTTCGGCCAGCGAGGCCCCGCCCTTGACCAGGATCACCTTGCCGGCATCCTTCTTCACTTCGATCTGGGCGTTCTGCACCACCACGGTCTGCCCGTTCGACAGCGGGGCCGGCTGGCTGACCTGGTTGTCGGCGCTGATGGTGACCGACAGGTTGCCGTGCGAAATGGCGCAGGTGTCGAGCATGACCTGCTGGTTCATCACCACCGATCCGGTGCGCGCATTCATGATGACCTTGGCCGCCAGCTTGGCCGGATTGACTTCCAGTCCTTCCAGGATGCCCAGGAAGGCGACCCGCTGGTCGCTGCCCGACGGCGAACGGACCCGGATCACGCGCCCGTCGAGCGCGGTGGCGATGTCGGGACCGAAATGGTTGTTGATCGCTTCCACCACGCGGCTGGCGGTGCCGAAGTCGGTCTGGTTCAGTTCCAGCCGCACCTGGTTGTTCGCGCCCAGCGCGGACGCGACCGCGCGCTCGACGGTGGCGCCGCCCGAGATCTTGCCCACGCTTAAATGGTTGACCTGGACCTGGGACCCGGCGGCCGCCGCGCCCACGCCCCCGACCAGCACATTGCCCTGCGCCATGCCGTAGATCTGGCCGTCCGCGCCCTTGAGCGGGGTCATCAAGAGCGTGCCGCCGCGCAGGCTTTTGGCGTTGCCGATCGAGCTGACCGTGATGTCAAGCGTCTGGCCCGGCTGGGCAAAGGCCGGCAGCGAGGCGGTGACGGTGACCGCGGCCACGTTCTTCAACTGCAAGCTGGTGCCGGGCGGCAGGTTCACGCCCATCTGCTGCAGCATCGACACCACCGACTGCACCGTGAAAGGGGTCTGGGTGGTCTGGTCGCCGGTGCCGTCGAGGCCGACCACCAAGCCATAGCCCATCAGCTGGTTGTCGCGCACGCCGGCGATGCTGGCCAGGTCCTTGAGACGTTCGGCCTGCGCCAGCGGCGCGCCCAGCAAGGCCGCGCACAGGCCGGCAAGTGTGAGTATGGTACGCATCATGGCTCCCATCAGAACGGCAGCAGCGACTGGAAGAAACGCGACACCATGGCCGTCATTTCAGCACGGTCGATCTGGCTGTTGGTGCGGTATTCGACGCGCGCGTCGGCCACCTGGGTCGACGAGACCGTGTTGCCGGTCCCGATGGTGTCGGGATTGATCATGCCGGAAAAACGGATGAATTCGACCCCCTTGTTGAGCGCGACCTGCTTTTCTCCCGCCACGATCAGGTTACCGTTGGGCAGCACCTCGGTCACGGTCACGCCGATGGTGCCGGTGAAGGTGTTGCTGGCGCTTTGCTTGTCGCCGTCTTCGAACTTGCTCTCGGTGCTGGTCGACACGCCGGCCCCGAGGCGCCCGCGCAGCGGGCCAGGCACCGTGAAGCCGAGTTCGCCCGACTTGTTGCCCGAGCTGGCGCCGGCCTTGACCGCGGCGGTGCGCTCGACGATGTTAATGGTCAGCATGTCGCCGATCAGGCGCGCGCGCCGGTCTTCGAACATGGGACGGTAGCGCGTGGCCTGGAAGATGGCGCCATTGGCCGGCGCGGCGCTCTCGGCCAGCATGGGACGCGTGCTGGTCGGGCGCTGCACGATCGAGCTCGGCACCGCCGAGCAGCCGGCCAGCGCCAGCAGGGCGAAAACAGATAAGGATTTCATGATGGCTCCGTTTGCCGCGATCACAGCTGCGCCAGCTTCTGCAGCATCTGGTCGGAGGTGGTGATGGCCTTGCTGTTGATCTCGTAGGCGCGCTGGGTCTGGATCATGTTCACCATTTCCTCGACCACGCTCACGTTCGAGGTTTCCACGAAACCCTGCATGAGGACCCCGGCGCCGTTGGTGCCGGGCGTATTCGTGTTCGGGCTGCCCGAGGCGCCGGTCTCGACGTACAGGTTCTCGCCCTTGGCCTCGAGTCCGGCCGGGTTCACGAAAGTGGTCAGCTGCAAGGTGCCGATCTGGGACGGCGCGGCGGTGCCGGCCAGCGTCACCGACACGGTGCCGTCGCGCCCGACCGTGACCGACTGGGCATTGGCCGGAACGGTGATGGCCGGCTGGATCACGTAGCCGGAGGAAGTGACCAGCTGGCCGTTGGCGTCGCTCTGGAACGAGCCGTCGCGCGTGTAGGCGGCGGTGCCGTCCGGCAGCAGCACCGAGAAAAAGCCGGCGCCGTTGACCATCAGGTCCTTGGCGTTGCCGGTCTGCTGGGGATTGCCCTGGGTGAAGATGCGCTCGGTGGCGACGGTGCGCACACCGGTACCGATCTGCAGGCCCGAAGGCAGGTTGGTCTGCTGCGAGGACTGGCTCCCCGGCTGGCGCACGTTCTGGTACAGCAAGTCCTCGAACACGGCGCGCGAACGCTTGAAACCGTTGGTGCTGACGTTGGCCAGGTTATTGGTGATGACGTCCAGGTTGGTCTGCTGCGCTTCCAGGCCGGTCTTCGCGATAAAAAGGGAACGGATCATTTTCTTCTCCAGTAACGGCGGCCAGGCGCCACGCACATATCAATGAATCGATTATGCGCGCCGGAGCGTCAACTCAAAGCGAGGATCTGGGTAGCTTTCGCCGCGTTGTTCTCGGCATTCTTCATCAGGCTCATCTGTGTTTCGAAGGAACGCGCCAGCGCGATCATGGTGACCATCGCATCGACCGGATTCACGTTGCTGCCTTCGAGGGCGCCGCCCACCACCGCCACCTGCGGGTCGCTGGGCGCGGCGCTGCCGTCCCTGAGGCGAAACAGGCCGTCGTCGCCGCGCACCAGGTCCTGCTCGGGCGGGTTGACCAGCTTGATGCGTCCGAGCACGGTCGGCGCGCCCGGCTTGGTGCTGCTCGCGATGCTCGAGACGGTGCCGTCGCCGCCGATCGCCACCGTCACTTCGGGCGGCACCGTGATCGGGCCGCCGTCGCCCTGCACCGTCAGGCCGGAGGCCGATTGCAGCAAGCCGTTGGCGTTCATCTGCAGGCCGCCGTTGCGCGTGTAGGCCTCGCTGCCGTCCGGCATCTGCAGCGCGATCCAGCCCTTGCCGCGCACCGCCACGTCCAGGTCGCGCCCGGTCATCTGCAGCGAACCGGAGGAAAAGTCGGCGCCGACCGTCGCGTTGAGCACGAAGGCGCGCGTGGGCAAGCCTTCGCCCACCACCGGGGCCGCGCGAAACGAATCGATCTGGGCCCGAAAGCCGGTGGTGCTCAGGTTGGCCAGGTTGTGCGCGGTGCTGGCCTGCTTTTCGAGCAGGTGCCTGGCGCCGCTGGCGGCGGTATAAATCAGACGGTCCATGGGATGCCTTGTTGTGTGGCGAAACGGGCGCGCCAGCGCCGGGCGCCGGCGCTTGGCCTTAGCGCAGGTTGACCAGCGTTTGCAGCACCGAGTCCTGGGTCTTGATGGTCTGCGCGTTGGCCTGGTACACCCGCTGCGCGGTGATCATGTTGACCAGTTCGGCGGTCAGGTCGACGTTCGAATTTTCCACCGCCGACGACTGCAGCACGCCCAGGCTGCCCGAGTTCGGGGTACCGACCAGCGGCACGCCGGAGGCCGAGGACTCGGCCCAGGCATTGTTGCCAAGCGGCGACAGGCCGTTCGGATTGCCGAAATTGGTCAGCACGATCTGCCCCAGCGGATGCGACTTGCCGTTGCTGTACTGTCCCAGGATGATGCCGTCGGCGCCGGCGCTAAAGCGCTGCAGGTGGCCGGCGGTGTAGCCGTCCTGGGTCGATTTCTTCTCGCTGGTGGCCGCGCCATACTGGGTCGAGCCGGTGAAGCCGAGGTCGACCTGCAGCAGGGCCTGGGCGCCGGTGGGCGGGAAGATCGGCAGCTTGACGTCGAGCGGCAGTACCTGCGGGAACATCAATGCCGAGCTCAGGGCGCCGCTGGTGTCGAAGCGCAGGAAACCGGCCGTCACCATCGGCACGCTCACGGCGGCGGCGATATCGTCGTCGATCTGGCCCGGGGTATTGCCGACGGTGGCGCCCGAGCTGGTGGCGGCGGTACGGATGGCCGTGATTTGGGCGGCGGTCGCGCCGGCCGCCGTGGCGGCAGCCTCGACGGCGTCGGCGGCCGCGTCGGCATAGTTCACGGCGGCCGTGTTGATGTCGGCCTGGACCTTCGGCACGGCGGTCGAGGCCGCCAGCCATGCGGCGCGCGCCACCGAGGTTGCCGCGGTCGGATCGGAATCCTGCGAGGCGGCCGCCACTTTCAGGTTGGTAATTTCGGTGCCGTCGTTGGCGACATACACCTTCCAGTCGCCCGGCCCGTTCTTGACATAAAAGGTCGACATCACGTGCGGATTACCCAGGCTGTCATAGACGTCGATCGAGGTCTGTTTGTTGTAGCTGGTCGGGTCGGCCGGGTTGAAGGCGATGGTCGGTATCACGCTGCCCGAGTCGAGGTTCAGTTCGGTATCGACGCGGCTGGTCGCCACCGGGGTCAGGTCGGCGGTGTTGATCTGGATCGGCACGGGCGAGCCGGCCAGGATGGAGCCGGTCGGGCCGGCCGAGTAACCGGTCAGCTTGGCGCCTTGGGCGTTGACCATGAAGCCTTCCTTGTCCAGCGAAAACTGGCCGTTGCGCGAGTACTGGGTCGCGCCGGCCAGCGTGATGCGGAAAAAACCGGCGCCGTTGATGGCGATGTCGAGCGGGTTGTTGGACGATTCGATATTGCCCTGCGTGAATGCCTGGGCAATCTGCGACACCTTCGAGCCGATCCCGGCCTGGTTGCCGCCGGCGCCATTGAGCGAGTTGGCATACACGTCCGCGAACTGGGCCTGCGAGCCCTTGAAGCCGACCGTGCTCGCGTTGGCGATGTTGTTGCCGATGACGTCGAGCGATTTTGCAGCGCCATTCAAGCCGCTAAGTCCCTGTTGAAAAGACATGATGTTCTCCTGGTGTAAATGTGTGTAGCAGCTTGCTTACAAAATCTGCCTGACGTCGGCCATGGTGGCCACGCCGCCCTTGAGCAGCAGGTTCAATTGGACGCCATCCTTGGCGCTGGTGCTGACGCTCGAGACGCTGTCGAACGACAGGCTGACGGCATCGGTGAGGCGCTCGCCGCCGCGTTCGGCGAGCACCCGGAACAAATATTTGCCGTCGCGCAGGGCGACCGGATTGCCGTCGGCATCGACGTTGCCCGAGCCGATCATGCCGTCCCACGACACCGGGACGGTGCCGGCCGCTTGCGCTCCCACGTTAATGGTATGCACGTCCTTGCCGGTGCGCGGATCGGTGATCACGATCTGCACGCTGTCGGCCGGGCTGTCCAGCTCGACGCCCATGATGGACTTGCCCTGCGACAGGGCGACGAAGTCGCCCGGCACCAGCACGCCGCGCCCGATCATGTTGGCCGCCTGCAGCGCTTCGGACGACTGGTAGCTGGTCTTGAGCGCTTCGAGCGTCGTGTTCAGTTTGTTGACGCCCGTCACGGTCGAGAGCTGGGCCAGCTGGCTGGTGATCTGCGCGTTGTCGAGCGGATTGAGCGGGTCCTGGTTCTTGAGCTGGGTGACCAGCAGCGTCATGAACTTGTCGGTGTCGCCCTGGACGCTGCCTTCGGGAGCGCTGTTTTTTTTCGCATTGACCGCGGCAAGCAGGTCCGGCGAAACGGTCGACTGGGTGGCCTGGAGGGTGGACATGGATTGCCTTCCTATCGTTGTTATTGACCGAGCGTCAAGGTTTTGAGCAGCAGCGTCTTGGCCGCGTTCATCGTTTCCACGTTGGTCTGGTAGGACCGCGAGGCCGACAGCATGTTGACCATTTCGTCCACCACGTTGACGTTCGGCATCGCCACATAGCCCTTCTCGTCGGCCAGCGGATGTTTCGGGTCGTACACCTGCTTGAGCGGGGAAGCGTCTTCCACCACCTGCTGCACCTTGACCCCGGCCCCGCCGCCATTCACCGGCACCGCCTCGAACACGACCTGCTTGGCGCGATACGCCTCGCCGCTCGCGCTGGTCGCGCTGTCGGCGTTTGCAAGGTTGCTGGCGACCACGTTCAGGCGCTGGGCCTGGGCGCTCATGGCCGAGCCGGATACGTTAAAGATATTAAAGAGCGACATGGTTATTGTCCTTGTATCGCCGCCAGCAATCCGCGGATCTGGCTGTTGATCATCGTGATCCCGGCTTCGTAGCGCAGCGCATTGTCGGCGAACTGGTTGCGCTCGACATCCATGTCGACCGTATTGCCGTCCACGCTGCCCTGGACCACGCCGCGGTATTGCAGCACAGTGCCGTCGGCCAGCTTGCCGGCGTCGGGCGCCGCCGCCCCGACGTGGGCCGGGGCGGTGGTGGCGAGCACGCCGGCCGGCGCCGTGCTGCGCGCCAGCACGCCGGCAAGCGCACTTGAAAAATCGAAGTCGCGGGCCTTGAAGTTGGGCGTGTCCGCGTTCGCGATATTCGATGCGAGCACTTGCTGGCGCTGGGAGCGCAGGTTCAGTGCCGCTTCGTTAAAGCGCAGGTAATCGTCGAGTTTGCCAATCATGTCAGGCTCCGCATCTGTCGCTCGCCTCCGGGCCGGGGCAAGGATCTTGTTGTGACAGGATCGATAGTACGGCCGGCCTACGCTTCTCAATCGAACGATCAGGCCATGCAAACGTGGGCTATTCCAAGCTTAAGGCCGGCGCGCCCGGGCCTAAGATGGTCTCATTCCAAGGACCCCTCACCATGAAACTGAGCATATTGAGCGCACTGCTGCTGAGCTCGCAAGTTGCGCTAGCACAACAGCCGGCCGCGCGCCAGGACCACGAGGCGCTGCGCCAGGCAGCCCGGCAGTACCTGGAGCTGCAAACGGCCGGCCTGCCCGGCCAGGTCGGCATCGAGGTGGGCCAGCTCGACCGGCGCATGAACCTGGCCGCCTGCGCCGCCCCCCAGGCCTTCCAGCAGGGCGGCGCGCGCGCCTGGGGCAAGACCACGGTCGGGGTGCGCTGTGCGGCGCCTTCGGCCTGGACCGTGTATATTCAAGCTCAGGTGAGCGTGCTGGCCGACTATGTGGCCGCCGCGGTACCGCTGGCCCAGGGCCAGCCGATCACCCAGTCCCAGCTGGTGAGCATGAAAGGCGACATCGCCGCCATGCCGAACGGCATCGTGACCGACATGGCGCAGGCGCTCGGGCGCAGCCCGATGGTGTCGCTGCCGGCGGGCAGCGCGCTGCGGCTGGACACCTTGCGCAGCAGCCCGGTGGTGCAGCAGGGGCAACTGGTGCGGGTGGTCAGCTCAGGCGCCGGTTTTCGCGTCTCGGCCTCGGCGCACGCGATCGGCACGGCCGGCGCCGGCCAGGTGGTGCAGGTGCGCACGCCCGGCGGCGCGATCCTGAGCGGGGTGGCAAAGGCAGGCGGTCTGGTCGAGGTGGTTTTTTAAGTGTTAAAAACCGCCCTGGTGCGCTAAAGTTTAAGGACGAACCGCCGTTACTTACGCATGCGCCCGAGTTTCTCGCTCGCGCCAGACAAGGATGATGCTGTGAAAATTAACGATACGATCAAGAGTACTCCCGGGCTTCCGGTGGCCAATACCGCGGCGCAGGCAAGCAAGGGGACTGACAAGGCCGCGCCCGCCACTGCCGGCGCATCCGATAACGTGCGCCTGTCCACCCAGGGACAAGCGCTGGCCAGCGTGGCCGGGGCCGGCGCCGTGTTCGACACCAAAAAAGTCGAGCGCATCAAGCTGGCCATCGCCGACGGACAGTTCCAGGTCAATTCCGAAAAAGTCGCGGACGGATTGCTCGAGACCGTGCGCGACCTGCTGCATTCCCGCAAAAGATAAGACACCATGCCAAACGCAAGCCCCAGCACCACCCTGCGCGAAGAACAGACGCTGCTCACCTCCCTGACGGAGCTGATGAAACGCGAACAGCAACTGCTGATCGGCGCGGACGCTGACGGCTTGACCGCGCTGACCGCGCAAAAATCGCAATTGACGGCCCGCATGGCCGCATTGGCGGCGCAGCGCCACCAGGCGCTGGGCGCGGCCGGGTTCGCCGCCGGCGAAGGCGGCATGGAAGGCTGGCTGGGCAGTTGCGGCGAGCCGGGTGTGATGGATTTGTGGCAAGACCTGCTGAACCTGACGCGCGCGGCGAAAGAACTGAACCGCGTCAACGGCATGCTGATCAACAAACAGATGGCGCACAACCAGGCCATCCTGAACGCCATGCGCACTCCTGCCGGAGGCGCCGACGCCGGCTTTTACGGCCCGAGCGGGCACGCCACGAGCGGGGTCGCCTCGCGCCGCTCCGTGGTCGGCTAAAGCGCCACCCACCCCATCGAACGGCTGCCTGCGCAGCCGTTTTTTATTTCCAGTTCAATACGCGTTAGCGGGTGGGAATCTCGGTGATGGGGTCGGGCAGCGCCGACACGATGGTAACGGCGACCCGGCGGTTGCGCGCGCGCCCCTCTGCAGTATCGTTGGAGGCGACCGGGATGTTCGAGCCGTGTCCCACCGCGGAGAGGCGCGCCAGCGCCACCCCGCTCGCCTCGAACAGGCGCACCACGCTGCTCGCGCGCACCGCCGACAATTCCCAGTTGGACGGGAACAGCGCGTTGCTGATGGGCGTGGTGTCGGTATGGCCCTCGACCTGCACCGCGTGCGGGTCGTCCTTGAGCAGGGCCGCGACCGCGTGCAGCGCTTCGCTCGATTCGGCAGTGAGCGCGGCGTCGCCCGAAGCGAACAATACGCTCGCATTGATTTCCACGCTCACGCCGCGGCTGTTTTGCGTGACCCTGACCTTGCCCTCCCTGACCAGCGGCGCCAGCGTCGAGCTGAGCTCTTGCGCAAGGCGCGTCAGGCGCTCGCGTTCGCGCCGCAGCGCTTCGGCGCGCCGCCTGACGACGATGTCGGGAATCGGCAGCACGGGCCCGACCTGGCTGGTGGTCCTGGAGGCGGCGGCGCGCCCGCCAAAGGCCTCGCCGAGCGCGTCGGAAAACACCCGGTACTTGCCTTCGTTGACCACCGAGACCGCGTACATCACGACAAAGAACGCGAACAGCAAGGTGATGAAATCGGCGTACGAAATCAGCCAGCGCTCGTGGTTCTCGCCCTCATCGTGGTATTTTTTGCGCGCCATGTCAGAGCCGCGTGAGCAGGCTGGCGACGCGCTCTTCGATCACGCGCGAGTGGTCGCCGCTGGCGATGTCGTGGAACACTTCGGTCAGGATCTCGTACTGCGTGACGGTCTCGGCCACGATGCCCTTGAGCTTGTTGGCGACCGGGAAGAAGAACAGGTTGGCCAGTCCGACCCCGTACACGGTGGACACGAAGGCGACCGCGATGCCGGCGCCCAGGCGGGCCGGGTCGGTCAGGTTTTCCATCACATGGATCAGGCCCAGCACGGCGCCCAAAATGCCGATGGTGGGCGAATAGCCGCCTGCCGACTCCCAGATCTTGATGGCCTGGCGCTGGCTGAATTCGTAGGCACTGAGCTCCGTTTCGAGCAGGCCGCGCAGCTTGTCCGGGGCGATCCCGTCGACCACCAGGCGCAGCCCTTTCTGGATGAACTTGTCGCTCGTCTCGTGCATGTACTGTTCGAGCGAGAGCAGGCCGTCGCGGCGCGCGTGCTGGCTCCACTCGGCGATCGCCGCGGCCAGCGGGCGGCGCTGGCTGGGCGGGGGCGCGAACACCCAGCCGAGCATGCGCATGCCGCGCACGAAGGTCGGGGTCTCGGTCTGGAGCAGGACCGCGCCGGTGGTGCCGATCACCACGATGGCGAAGGCGGCCGGCTGCAGCAGCGAGGCCAGCTTGCCGCCTTCCAGGCCGTGGCCGATGAACAGGCCGGCCAGCGCCAGCGCGATGCCGATTAAGCTGGACCAGTCCACGCCAGCTCCCTTAATGCCGCACGCAGCCGCGCCACCGCCTGGGTGTGCAACTGCGAAACGCGCGATTCCGACACGCCCATGACGGCCCCGATTTCCTTCAGGTTCAGTTCTTCCTCGTAGTACAGGCCCATGAGGATTTTTTCTCGCGGCGGCAAGGCATCGATGGCGTCGATGACGGCCTGGCGGAAGTCGCCTTCGAGCAGGCTGCGCAGCGGGTCGGCATCGTCCACCGCATAGCGGTCGAGGAAGCTGTCGTGCCCGTCGTTGTCGTGGAAGTCTTCGTAGTACACCAGCTGGTGGCCGCCGCCGTCGGACAGCATGTCCTGGTAGTCGGCCAGCGACAGCTTGAGCAGCTTGGCCACTTCCGATTCGGTGGGCGGGTGGCCGAGCCGCTGCTGCAGCGTGCTCATCGCCGTTTCGATCTTGCGCATGTTCTGGCGCATGCTGCGCGGCAGCCAGTCGCTGTTGCGCAGTTCGTCGAGCATGGCGCCGCGGATGCGCAGCACGGCATAGGTCTCGAACTGGGCGCCATGGGTTTCTTCATACCGGTTGATGGCGTCGAGCAGGCCGATCATGCCGGCCTGCACCAGGTCGTCCACCTCCACGCTGGGAGGAAGCTTCGCCTTCATGTGGTGGGCCAGACGCTTTACCAACGGCATGTGCTCCGTCAGCAGGTAGTCCTTGTTCGCTTTGCCTTTGACCGTGTACATGGCTTATTGTTGTTTGTTATGAACCAAAATGTGTGTTTCCCCCTGCACGGCCAAGTTGCGGCATCCCGGACAGGGCAAAGCGCCCTGCCAACCGGCGAAACGCTACCGAAGCCCCGGCCAGCGGGAATGCATCGACCACTGCGCGCCCAAGGCGCGCCGCGCGCTGCAGGTATTCGTCGGCCGGCACCGAGCCCATCGAAACGAGCTGGACGGCAAGGTAGCGACTTGCCGCAGATGACATATTATCGTATACCACTTTTGCTTCCGATTCGGAAGCGCCGGTGACAAGGATCCCGAACGGGCGCCGGCCCAGTTGCTGCGAGAGCCGCTTGACCAGGCTGTAGGCGGCCTTGATCGAGGCGGCGCTGGTCGACACCTGCACCACGATCTCGGCACTGGCCATGACCGGCACCGGAAAGCTGTCGTCGCTGCCGAATTCGGCGTCGACGATCACGATGCCGGTCTGCCTGACCAGTACGTCGAAGGTCTTGGCCAGGCGGCGCGCCTCGTCCGGACCTGTGCGCGCGCTCTTGCCGCGCGCCATGCTGGCCACGCCGAAGCCTTGCGGCACCTGGTGGATGACCTGGTTCAGGCCGCATTCCTGGCGCGCCACCTGGAGCAGGCTGGCGCCGTGGTCCACGCCGAGGCGCTGCGCCACGCCGTAGTCGTGTTCGCAGGCGTCGACGATGAGCACATCGTTGCCGGCGCGCGCCAGCGAGGCGCCCAGGTTGACCAGCATGGCGCCCTTGTCGTCTTCCGGGGTGGCGCACAAAAAGGTGACGATGCGTGGCTTGGGGCCGGCCAGCATCCGGCGCAGGCCTTCGGCCTGGTCGAAATCGAAATTAGCCAAGGGACACCTCGCGCAGGCTGCGGTCATTGTGCGCGTTGCTGGTGTTAGCCATCAGCATCGGCAATTCAGCGTCGGAATACTGGCTCGCGGCCGCGCTGCGCTTGAGGCCGAAGGCGCGCTCGATCAGCATGTCGCGCTCGGCCAGGTGCAGGTCTTCCGGCACGCGCTGGCCGTTCGAGACATAAAACAGCCTGAGCTTCTGGCGGATCACCACGTCGAGCACGCCGCCGATCGAGGCCGCTTCGTCCAGCTTGGTCATGATGCAGCCGGCCAGCCCGCTGCCCTGGTAGGCGCGCACCACTTCATTGAGCGTTTCATTGGTCGAGGTGGCGTTCAGGCACAGCAATCGCTTCACGTCGGCGCCCGTTTCCGACAGCATGGCAACCTGCTCGGTGACCATCTGGTCGCGCTGCGACACGCCGACCGTGTCGATCAGCACCGTGTGCTTGTTGCGCAGCTCCTTGAGGGCGATGCGCAGATCGGCTTCGTCCTTGACCGAGTGCACCATCACGCCCAGGATCTTGCCGTAGATGCGCAGTTGCTCGTGGCCGCCGATACGATAGGCGTCGGTGGTGATCAGGGCCAGCTTGTCCGGGCCGTGCCGCATCACGCAGCGCGCCGCCAGCTTGGCCGTGCTGGTGGTCTTGCCCACCCCGGTAGGGCCGACCAGGGCGAACACGCCGCCTTTTTCCAGGATCGCATCCTCGTTCGAGATGGTGCACAGGTTGCGCCCCAGTACCGTCTTGACCCAAAGCATGCTCTCGGCCGCGTCTTTTCCTGCCGGCATTTTCTCGATCAGATAGCGCGCCAGGCTGGCACTGAAGCCGGCGGCCAGCATCTCGCGCAGCGCGGCCGCCTTGTGCGGCTCGCGCTGCTGGGTGGTGCCCCACGACAATTCGGCCAGCTGGGTTTCCATCAGGCCGCGCATGGCGCGGATCTCGCTCATCATGCCGCTCATCTCGCTGGCCGCGCTTTCCTTGGCCTGGGCGATGGCGGCGGCCATCAGCGCGCTCATTTGCGCCTTGTCGAACGCGGCCGGAGCGGCCGGGCTGCGGTTGGCATACGATTCGGGCGGCAGCTGCAGGCTGGGGCGCGGCTGGGCCATCTCGGAGAGCGCATCGGGCGCGGCGATCGAGGCGATGTCCTCGCCGCCCAGGGCGAGGATTTCGACGACGCCGTCGACCGGACGGTTCGACAGGATCACCGCATCGGGACCGAGCGCATCGCGCACCTTGCGCAATGCTTCACGCGACGTGGCCGCGGTAAATTTTTGAACATTCATCGTTGGCCTCCGCACATCCGGGCTGCGTTAAAACTGCTTGCCATCATCAACTCCTGGTGAACCTGCGGGCCGTGCCTCCACATGAAGCACTCGCCCTTTTCATGGTGTCCATTATTGACGATGCCGTTAGGAAACCATCGGACGAGAAGGAAGGGGATTAACCCCCTTTTCTGACGCGGCCAGGGTTACCCCGGCGCGCCGACCAGGCCGGTCACGCGAATCGTCTTGGTCTCGGGAACCTCCGCGTGCGACAGCACCTTCAGCTGCGGCAGCGCCCTGCGCAGGAAACGCGACAGCAGGCCCCTCAACGGTCCCGGCACCAGCAGCACCGGCGTCAATCCCAGCTGCTCCTGCTGCGCGGCCGCCGCGCCCGCCTGCTGCGCGATGGTATCGGCCAGTCCCGGCTCGATGCCGGTGCCGTCGCCGCCCGCTCCCAGCGCCTGCATCAGCAGGCGTTCCAGGCGGTTGTCGAGCGTCATCACCGACAGCTCGCTGGCGCCGGGGAACAGCTGCTGCACGATGGCCCGTCCAAGCGCGATGCGCACCAGCGCGGTGAGCTCGTTCGGATCCTGGGTGAAGGTGGCGTGCTCGGACAAGGTCTCGATGACCGAACGCATGTCGCGGATGTGCACCCCTTCGACCAGCAAATTCTGCAGCACTTTTTGCAGCACCGACAGCGATACCACTTTCGGCACCAGGTCCTCGACCAGCTTGGGCGCATCCTTGGCCAGATGGTCGAGCAAGGCCTGCACTTCGGCGCGTCCGAGCAGCTCGGATGCGTGCGTGGTGATGAGGTGATTGAGATGGGTCGCGACCACGGTGCCGGCGTCGACCACGGTAAAGCCCATGCTCTGCGCCTCGTCGCGCAGGCCGGCGTCGATCCAGGTGGCCGGCAGCCCGAAGGCCGGATCGGTGGTCACCAGCCCCGGCAAATTGCCGCTGGCCATGCCCGGATTGATCGCCAGGAACTGGCCGTTGAGCGCTTCACCGCTGCCCACTTCGACCCCCTTGAGCATGATGCGGTAGGCCGACGGCTTCAGTTCGAGGTTGTCGCGGATATGCACAGGCGGCGCCAGGAACCCGACTTCCTGCGCAAATTTCTTGCGGATGCCCTTGATGCGCTTGAGCAGCTCGCCGCCCTGGGCCTTGTCCACCAGCGGGATCAGGCGGTAGCCCACTTCCAGCCCGAGCGTGTCGACCGGCATGATGTCCTGCCAGCTCGCCTCCTCCTGCTCGGGCGCGGCGGACGGCGCCGGCGCATCGGCCTCTTCGGGGACTGCGGCGGCGCGCTTGCCCACCAGGAAGGCGGCGCCGGCCAGCAGGGCCGCCAGCAGCAGGAACACGAAGTTCGGCATGCCGGGAATCAGGCCCATGCCGCCGATGATGCCGGCGGTGATGTACAACACTTGCGGCTTGGCGAACAATTGGGTGATCAGCTGGCCGCCGATGTCCTGGTCGCTGGCCACGCGCGAGACCACGATACCGGCCGCGGTCGAGATGATGAGCGAAGGGATCTGTGCCACCAGGCCGTCGCCGATGGCGAGCAGGGTGTAGGTCTCGAGCGCCTGGGAAAAGCCAAGATCGTGCTGCATGATGCCGACCAGCAGGCCGCCGACAATGTTAATGACGGTAACCATGATGCCGGCCACCGCATCGCCGCGCACGTATTTGCTGGCGCCGTCCATGGCGCCATAGAATTCGGCTTCCTGGGCCACTTCGGTGCGGCGCCGGCGCGCCTCGTCCTCGCCGATCAGCCCGGCGTTCAGGTCGGCGTCGATCGCCATCTGCTTGCCCGGCATCGCATCGAGCGCGAAGCGGGCGCCCACTTCGGCGATCCGGCCCGCGCCCTTGGTGACGACGGTAAAGTTAATGATCGTCAGGATGATGAACACGATGATACCGACCGCGTAGTTACCGCCGATCAGGAAGTGGCCGAAGGCCTCGATCACCTTGCCGGCCGCCGCGCCGCCGGTGTGGCCCTCGGTCAGCACCACGCGGGTGGAGGCGACGTTGAGCGACAGGCGCAGCATGGTCGACACCAGCAGGATGGTCGGGAATGCCATGAAATCGAGCGGCTTGACCGTGTACAGGCTGGTGAGCAGGACAATGACCGCGAGCGCGATGTTAAAGCTGAAGAACACGTCGAGGATGAAGGCCGGCAGCGGCAGCACCATCATCGCCAGCAGCAAGATGATGATGATCGGCGCGGCCATGGCCTGGCCGCCCTTCCCTGCGAATCCGCTTAACCACGCTGGCATTTTGAGGCTGTTCATTGTGCTGCTCCGATTATTCTTGTTCGCTGGAATGCGCCCGGCTCCCGGCCCTGGCAACGCCATTATTGGCGAAATTGCCTAATGACAATCGAAGGAACAGCCAGCGAAAGCCCCTCCTGTTCACGCGAGGGGCGCGGCACCTCAGGTCCTGGCTTGGCCGGCTTCCGGCTTGCTCTTGTGCGAGGCCGGGTTGAGCGGGTCGAGCTCGGGCGGCACCGCCAGCCTGGTGGGCCGGTCCGGATACTTGCCGCCGCCCTTGCCATAGGCACGCAACTGGAACACGTAGGCCAGCACCTCGGCCACCGCCGCATACAGCGCTTCCGGGATCTCGTCGCCGATATCGGTGTGCTGGTGCAGCGCACGCGCCAGCGCCGGCGCCTCCAGCAACGGCACCTTGTGCTCCCTGGCCAGTTCGCGAATCTTGGCCGCCACCTCGTCGCTGCCCTTGGCGACGACCTGAGGCGCCCCGCCCTGGCCGTCGGCATACTTGAGCGCAACGGCGTAGTGGGTCGGGTTGGTGACCACCACGTCGGCCGTCGGGACCGCCGCCATCATGCGCCGGCGCGACATCTCGCGCTGCATCTGGCGGATCTTGGCCTTGATTTGCGGATTGCCGTCGGACTCCTTCGATTCCTGCGTCACTTCCTGGCGCGTCATCTTGAGCTTGTTGGCGTAGTGCCAGATCTGATACGGGCCGTCGATCGCAGCCACCACCCCGAGCCCGCCGACGATGAACAGGAAGGCCGCGCCGAGCAAGTCGATCATGTGCGCCGTGCCCGAGCGCACCGACTCGACCGCCAGGCCGAACACCGCCTCTTTCTGGCTCAGCACCACCAGCCAGGCCACCCCGCCGACCACGATGGTCTTGGCGATTGCCTTGAGCAACTCCACCAGGGCGTTGACGGAAAACATGTTGCCCAGGCCCTTGATCGGGTTGAGCTTGCCAAAATTGGGCGCGATCGCCTTGCCGCTGAACAGCCAGCCGCCGATCAGCAGCGGCGAGGCGAGCGCGACGACCATGATGGCCAGCGCCAGCGGCAGGCAGGCCAGCATCACGGCGCCGATATCGTGGGCCACGCGCAAGATCAGCACATTGGCGTCGAACACCTGCTCGCGGTCGAGCGACAGCCCCGACACCATGACGGCGTTGAGCTGGCGCACCAGGCCATTGCCGGTAAACCACAGCCCGGCGCCGGCCGTCATGAGCACGGTAAATGTCGCCACTTCTCGCGATCGGGGCACGTCGCCGTCTTCACGGGCCTGCTCCAATCGCTTGGGTGACGCTGATTCGGTCTTTTCTGCGTCGCTGTCTTCTGCCATCGTCGACTCCTGTTATCGCCTGCCCACGTTCCCCACGACGCCCGGACAGGCTCGGCAGATGACATTATCGACGTTTTTTCCCAGCGGCTATCTACCGAACAGGCGCGCAAAGCGTTGCCTGTTCCGCCGCCTGGCGCCCAGGCGCAGTTCACTCCAAGGCCATGACGTGCGGGTTTTGCCCGTCGGTTTCGTGCGCATACGCAACAACAGACTTTCATCTCGGCATCAAAATGGTGGGGTGCGGCGTGTGAAACGCGGCCACCTTATGCTCACCTTCCACCGGGAGTCGGTTCGTGGCACTCACTCCAACCATGCCATCACGGCAACCATCGATCAAGGCCGCACTGCTGATGCTGTTGCTGTTGATCGGCTGCGGCTTCGGCAGCGCTGTGCGCGCGCAGATCACGAAGGACAAGGTGGAAGCGGCCAAGCGTGCGCTCGATCTCAAGCTCTACCAGGAGGCCACGACCGATGCGCTCGTTGCGCAACGCGAAGCGGAGGTACGCAAGGCAACTGCCGAGGCTGAGCGCGCCGAACTCCTGGCGCGGCTGCCGTCCGGCACAGCGAAGGCATTAGATGGTGCAACCGACACCCGGCAATTCGGCGCAGCCGGTCTGGTCAAGGCCTTCGATCTGGCCCAGCAATTGGCGGTGGATGTGTGTTCGGTCTTACCTGCCGACAAGAAAACCGTCATCCATGAAGTGGCGTCGACCCAGGGCGTGATCGGTGCGCGCATGGTCAGCGAGTCGATCGGGCGCATGACGGACGACATGGGCAGGCAAAACAAGCAATTGCAGCTGTTTATCGATCAGCATGCGCCGCCTGGCCCACCGTTGATCCCGGGCGCCGTTGTGGCGCTGACGGTGGTCCCGGCCACGATCAAGGCGGCAGCCGATATCAGTTCGCTGTTCAAGACCGACGTCACGGTCGCCGGCCTCGGGTATGGCGAGGGGGCGCGCGCCATGTTCGTCAGCGCGCTGGGCAAAATGTGCCCGAACAAGATCGTGGGCTTCGGTTCGGGCTATCTGGGCGAGCTCGATCTTGCCCAGCACGAGAGGTTGCTCGGCAAAGTGCGCGCGCTGGTCACGCTGCGTGGCGATTATGCGGGACGGATTGCTGTTGTCGAGCAATTGGCGGAGCTGGCCAAAGGCGACGCGAAAAGGAAGCTGGCGGCGGTAGCGGCGGCGGCGGGCGCGGCGCTGAAGCTGGTCGATGCGTTCGTCGATTCGCTCAAGGCCGGCGAGACCGGCGAAAAGAGTCCCTTGTTCAATGCGGCGCGCTACCTCGCATATGCTGGCCGCACCGGGGATGCCTTGGTGCTTGATTTCGACCTGCGCCTGGAGGGCATGAGCATCGTCAAGGACAACTTGTTTACGGGCCAGCACTTGCGCTTGTCGGGCGTGGCGTTCCTGTGGTACCGATTGTATGAGAGCAATGGCGCGCTGCGCAGCGCCGATGCCATGCGCAGGATAACGGCGCCGGTCGATGTGGATTTGCGCGGCAAGGAGGCGGACGGGGAGTTTTGGGATCGGGCGCCGGTCAGGGCGGGAAGTCGGTTGTGAGGGCGTCGATTGCCTGCACAAAATGGCTCAAGGCAGAGGCGCAGGAAGCGATTAACGACACCAGCCCGACCGCCGTGCATGACGCGGCGATGCGCCAGGCGCGCGCCGCCATCGAGCGCGCAGAGGGGGAGCGTGCAAGGTCAGCCTTGGCGGGATTTTCTTGCCTCGGCTTGCTTTACGGTTTGCTCGATGGCACCGAAGATGGATTTACCGGCAGCATCGACCATCTCGATCCTGATCGTGTCCCCGAACAGCATGAACGGGGTGCTGGCGATGCCGTCGGCAATCATTTCCAGACAGCGTTTCTCGGCGATGCAGGAGTAGCCGCGGCTGGCATCCTGGTTCGACACCGTGCCCGAACCGATGATGCTGCCGGCGCGCGCGTTGCGCGTCTTGCACAGGTGCGCGAGCAGCTGCGGAAAATTGAACACCATGTCGACGCCCGCGTTCGGCTGGCCAACCAGCTTTCCGTTCCAGGTCGAGCGCAACGGCAGGTGCACCTTGCCATCCTTCCATGCCTCGCCGAGCTCGTCGGGCGTGACCGCCACCGGTGAAAAACTCGTCGCCGGCTTCGACTGCAGGAAGCCGAAGCCTTTGGCCAGTTCGGCCGGAATCAGGTTGCGCAGCGATACGTCGTTCGCCAGCATCAGCAGCCTGATATGCAGTTGCGCCTGGTCCGGCGTCGAGCCCATCGGCACATCGCCCGTGACGACCGCCACCTCGGCCTCGAAGTCGATGCCCCACTCTTCGTGCGCCAGCACGATGTCGTCCATCGGGCCCAGCAGGTCGTCGCTGCCGCCCTGGTACATCAATGGATCCTCCCAGAACGATTCCGGCATCTCGGCCTTGCGCGCCTTGCGCACCAGTTCGACGTGGTTCACATAGGCCGACGCGTCGGCCCACTGGTAGGCGCGCGGCAGCGGCGCCATGCACCTGGCCGGGTCGAACTCGAAGCTGCGGTGGCCGCGCCCGGCGTTCAGTTGCTGGTACAGCTCGTTTAGCTGGGGCGCAATGAAGGACCAGTCGTCGAGCGCCGCCTGCAAGGTGGGCGCGATGCGGTCGGCCAGATGGGCCGTTTTCAGGTCGCGCGCGACGACACACAGGGCGCCATCGCGGCTGCCGTCCTTGAGGGTTGCAAGTTTCATCGGTTAACTCAGTGTGAAGGCACGAGCAGGGCCAGTTGGGCCTGGTCGAGGTAGCACCACTCCCCTTCCCCGATGCCGAGCGCTTCGAGGGTCAGGGCGCCGATGGCGCAGCGATGCAGGGCGCTGCAGTGGTTGCCCCCTGCCGCCAGCATGCGTTTAACCTGGTGGTACTTGCCCTGCTCGAGCACGATCTCGAGCTCGTGCTCGCCGCGCTGGATGCAGCTGAGCGCCGCCAGCGGCGCCGGCTCGTCGTGCAGTTGCACGCCGGACAGCAGCTGGTCGACCAGTTGCTGCGTCACGGGCTGCTCGGTCGTGGCCTGATAGATTTTGGGAATATGACGCTTCGGCGACGATTGTGCATGGATAAAGGCGCCATCGTCGGACATCAGCAGCATTCCGGTCGTGTCATGGTCGAGCCGGCCGACCGGCTGCACGTCGCGCCAGGTGAACTGCTCGGGCAACAAAGTGAGCACGCCGGGGTGGTGGCTGGGCTTGCGCGAACATTCGAAGTTGGCCGGCTTGTTCAGCACCAGGTAGACATGCTCACGGTATTGCCATTCTTCCTCGAAAACATTCAGTACCAGGCCATCGGTCTCGACGGCGGCGCGATAGTCGGTCTGCACCTGGCCGCCAATGGCGACCTCGCCCTCGTCGACCAGCGCGCGGCAGTATTTGCGGGTGCCGAAGCCTTGCGATTGCAGGATGCGGTCCAGGGATAGTTTACTCATGGCCGAGACTTTAACAGAACCGGCAGGGGGCGCAAAGGCAGGGCCTCCGCAGCCGCCATGCGGCACTTCAGTCCGCTATATGAAACGATTTGAATTTCCGCACAACGCACCTTTGATGAAGATCAAGTTTATGGTGTTCAGTATTGATACACTGAAACATCATTAGGAATCGGCCTAACGGGGTACGAATTGCAGCCTCATCGTTAGGATTTAGTTGAACCGCGAACAACAACGGGGACGCGTTATGCGTAGTACTAGACAGCCAGGACCGGACTTTCCGGCCGCCGACTTCCAGGATGCACAGCGCGATGCGCATGCACTGGTTGCACGTGAGCAATCTGCGATCTTTTCCGCCCAGATCGCGATCGCGCGTTGGACCAGCAAAAAGAAGGATACGATGAATACGGCGCCACCGGCGCGCGAGCCGGCGCGGGCGCGCTGGTATGCACAAGCGGAAAAGAACTTCCAGGAATGGCTCAAGCGCGGCGGCTTTTCGCAAGGTGACGATGCCGTCCCGGCAGTCGACCTGGCACCCGCTTTCACACCATTGAGCGATTCGGTGCGCAAGGACGCCGACCAACAGGACGTCGACGCCTTCGTCAATTAAAGTGCGCGCGGGCCGATTTTATTTCGCAAGCGTCAGCTTGCGAACGCGTGCGCGCCTTGCCTCTTCTCCATTCCCGGTACCACACTCATTCCTGCTGCTGCCGGCGCGGCAGGAAATTGCGGCGCATATGAAAACGACGGCATTGCGCCGTCGTTCCCATGCCCCGGTTGAAGGAGACTTATTATGAGGAATCGAAATTCTCTCTATGCCGCTACGATGTGCAGCAAGTAGTTCGTTTCAAAAAAAATGCTGCCAACACTCTGAACTTTTTATATCGGCCCCCCTTGGAAAGAACTACAGGTCCAATATAGAACACCTGCCTGAACTTTCAAGGAAAATATTCCACCGTTGATTTTTTTAGCGCAGGCTCGGCGTGGCTCCGTGATAGATTGACTTGACCGCCCCCGCTCCCACCGAGGCGCCGAATTTTTTCAGCACCCGTTCCGGCAAGCCTTCGTGCGCGGTGTAGTCGACAATATCCTCGACCCTGATCACCTCGCGCGCCACGCTGTCGACCGAGCCGAAGCCGTCCGCCAGCCCCATCTCGACCGCCTTGGCGCCGCTCCAGTACAGGCCCGAAAATGTTTCCGGCGTCTCTTTCAGTCGCTTGCCGCGTCCGCTACGCACCACCTGGATGAATTGCTGGTGGATTTCGTTGAGCATCGCCTGCGCATGCGCCTTGTGCTTGTCCGACTGCGGGCTGAATGGATCGAGGAAGCCCTTGTTCTCGCCGGCCGTCAACAGGCGCCGCTCGACACCGAGTTTTTCCATGGTACCGGTAAAGCCGAAGCCATCCATGAGCACGCCGACCGACCCGACGATGCTGGCCTTGTTCACGAAGATCTTGTCGGCTGCCGCCGCAATGTAATAACCGCCCGAAGCGCAGATCTCGTCGACCACGACATACAGCTTCTTGGCGGGATAGCCTTTTCGCAGGCGCACGATTTCGTCGACGATCATGCCGGCTTGCACCGGGCTGCCGCCGGGGCTGTTAATGTGCAGCACGACGGCAACCGAACCGGGATCGGAAAACGCCTTGTTCAGCGAGGGAATCACCACGCTGGCCGCGCCGCTGCCTTCCGATTCAATGTTGCCGTCGATGTCGATCAGTGCGGTATGGCGGCCCAGCGCCTCGATGTCCGAACCGGTGAAATCGTAGTCCGAATAGGCCCACAGGGCCAGAAACGCCAGTGCCAGTATCGACACCTTAAAGAAAATGCCCCAGCGGCGCGCGGCGCGCTGTTCCTTGATGGTCGCAAACACCAGTTTTTCCAGGGTGTCGCGCTCCCAGTTGGCGCTGGCCGGCGCGGCGCTCGCTTTGCCGTTCGCAGGATGGTCGTTGCTCGGGTTGTCGCTCATAGTTTTTCAGATTCGCTTGGGTGGTATTCAGGCCTGCGGCGGCCGGATCAACTCGTCGGGCTGCCAGTAGATCTTGCCGTCCGTTTCGTGCACCGTGATCGGGCGCAGGCGGCCTCCCTTGCACGGTCCGCCGGCGCAATAGCCGCTTTCCGGTATATAGATTGCGCCATGCGTGGAACACATCAGGTACAAGCCGCTCGATTCGAAAAACTCGCCTTCGGCCCAGTCCAGCTCGATCGGCACGTGCGCGCAGCGGTTCAGGTAGGCGTAGACCTTGCCTTCGAAGCGAACCACGAAACCGGTGGCGTCGTCGCCGAAGGCGCGCACCGCAAAGCGCACGCCGCGCCCGCCCTCGAGTACCGCATCCGAGCTGCACACCAGCACTAGTGTCGGATCACTCATCATGCATTCTCGGTGAGCCATTGATGCAGTTCGGCAACCGTGGGCGCGGAGTACACCGGAGCGCAGGCATCGAGTTGCGCGACCGGATGGGCGCCGTACTGCACTGCGATGCCGGCCGCTCCAGCAGAATTTGCCATGAGCAAGTCGTGGGTCGTGTCGCCGATCATAACGGTTCGTTTCAGGTCCTGGCCCAGCTCCCTGCTCAGTTCATGCAACATGGCCGGGTGAGGCTTCGAAAATGTCTCGTCCGCGCAACGGGTGGCGTCGAACAGGGACAGCACGCCGGCCGCGTTCATGGCCCGGTTCAGGCCGACGCGCCCCTTGCCGGTCGCAACAGCCAGGAAATAGGCGTTTTGCGACAGTTCCGTTAACATCTCGTGTACGCCGTCGAACAATACCAGATCATGGTCCTTGGTGCGGTAATGGTAGCGATAGCGCTCTACCAAGCGTGGATAGAAAACGGGGTCGATGTTCGGCATGACCTCCTGCATCGCTTCATGCAAGCCGAGCCCGATGACGTGCGAAGCCTCGTCATCGTACGGAATCGGCAAACCAAGATCCTTTGCCGCTGCCTGTATGCATTTCACGATGGTGGACGTACTGTCCATCAAGGTGCCGTCCCAATCAAAAACGATCAAATCAAATTGCTTTCGTGCCATGTCTTCCAGCTGCTGATGGCGGCTGGCTCCTTCCAGGTTTTCAGAATGCGCTTGTGCGCCGTGACAGTTGCGTGGTGCGTGCGCGATTCTAACGCGCAACGCCGTTCATGGGTGATCCCAAGCTTACCAAGAAACGCTCGCATTCACCGGGGAGCGCAGCATTGACCGTCATTGGCTTGCCCGACTCGGGATGGGTAAAGGAAATCTGGTGGGCGTGCAGGAACATGCGCTTGAGCGCTCCGCGCGTCGCGTCGGCCTTGAGCAGAACGCGGTTAAGCGCAAAATCGCCGTATTTGTCGTCACCTGCGATGGGAAAGCCGGACGAAGCCAGATGAACGCGAATCTGGTGGGTGCGCCCCGTCTTCAGCTCGGCTTCCAGCAAGGCAAACTTTTCGTACTTGCGCTTCAGGCTGAACACCGTATGCGACTCCATGCCGCCGGCCTGCACGCACACGCGCCGCTCGCCCTCGGGCGTGGTGTACTTGTGCAGCGGCAACTTGACGTGCTGGCGCGCATTTTTCCAGTCGCCGTACACCAAGGTCAGGTAGCGCTTGTCGGTGCTGCCCTCGCGCATCTGCTCGTGCAGGTTGGTGAGCGCCGACCTTTTCTTGGCCAGCAGCAGCAAACCGGAGGTTTCGCGGTCGAGCCGGTGCACCAGTTCCAGGAACTTGGCGTCGGGCCGGGAGGCGCGCAATTGCTCGATCACGCCAAACGACACACCGGAGCCGCCATGCACGGCCACCCCGCAGGGCTTGTCGATGATGAGCAGGTGGGCGTCCTCGAACAAGATGTCGAATTCGGCGGCCGGCACCACAGCTGTTGACTTTTCAGCAACACGCACCGGCGGAATGCGCACCACGTCGCCGCTTTCGAGCCGGTACAACTGATCGATACGTCCCTTGTTCACGCGCACCTCACCGGAACGCAAGATGCGGTATATATGGCTTTTTGGTACGCCCTTGCAGACCCGCAGCAGGTAATTGTCGATCCTCTGCCCGGCCTCTTCCTCAGTAATCGTAACGAACTGGGCTTGGGGTGGTAGCGCTGATGAAGGGGGGACAACATCCTTTTGCATCTTCATTTGGTCTGTCTTCCCAGAAATTCTCTCTAAGTCCTTCATTTTGAATATATAATCGACAGGCGGCGGTCAAACCTCTGCTGGTGTAAGAATTAAAACGATATTTTACACAGGGGCGTCTCCATCGGCCTCGCCAAATTGCAAATTCGATGGAAAAACGTGTATGCAGCACCCTGCGCGAGTCAAGGTTGCACCGTTGTTGTAATCGGATAACGCGCAAGGTTGTTGAATTGGATTGTTTGGAATTTAAGGATAAGTACCGGCAAGATGGCCCATCAGGTCAGCTCGCCGGATGATGGCGTCGATAACGCTTGTCGTTTTCGCCCGACCCGATGTAAGCCTCATCCTGAAGGCTTGAGAATAAAGGCTGGTGTAGAGGCCTGGTATCGAAGTCTTAGTATGTTCGCTGGCTACGGTTTGGCTCACTGAATTGCTCACCGCCTGGCTATCCCCGTGCCCCATGTATGACCGGGCTCATTCAGGGAAGTTGCAGGTGATGCGTGCACTCGGCATGTCGATCGACCCACCGCGCCCGGTTGCGGCCGCAACGCTTACGTTGCTGCGCGTACGTAAAGGCATACCCACCTCCAACACTCCCCTTCTCGCGTACATCCCTGTACTTTTCGCCGCTTGTCACAGAGCGGCACTGGAACGGCCCCAGGGTCGCGGAGTTAATAAAAATGAAACGCATGTTGTTTAATGCTACGCAGCAAGAAGAGCTGCGCGTAGCGATTGTCGACGGTCAGAAACTGATCGATATCGATATCGAAACCGCAGGGCGCGAACAGCGCAAATCGAACATCTACAAAGGTGTCATCACCCGCATCGAGCCCTCGCTCGAAGCGTGCTTCGTCAACTACGGCGAAGACCGCCACGGCTTCCTGCCGTTCAAGGAAGTGGCGCGTACCTACTTCCGCGAAGGCGTCGACGTGCGCACCGCCTCGGTCAAGGAAGCGCTGCGCGAAGGCCAGGAAATCATGGTCCAGGTCGAAAAAGAAGAACGCGGCAACAAGGGCGCAGCCCTGACCTCGTTCGTCTCGCTGGCCGGGCGCTACCTGGTCTTGATGCCGAACAACCCGCGCGGCGGCGGCGTATCGCGCCGGGTCGAAGGCGAAGAGCGCCAGGAACTGCGCGAGACGATGGACAAGCTGGACCTGCCGCAGGGCATGTCCGTGATTGCCCGCACCGCAGGGATCGGGCGCAACGTCGAAGAACTGCAATGGGACCTGAACTACCTGATGCAACTGTGGCGCGCCATCGAAGGCGCCGGCAAGCAAGGCAACGGCGCCTTCCTGATCTATCAGGAATCGTCGCTCGTGATCCGCGCCATCCGCGACTACTTCCAGCCCGACATCGGCGAGATCCTGATCGACACCGACGAAATCTACGAGCAGGCGCACCAGTTCATGAGCCACGTGATGCCCGACATGGTGCACCGCGTGAAGCGCTACAGCGACGATGTGCCGCTGTTTTCGCGTTTCCAGATCGAGCACCAGATTGAAACGGCGTATTCGCGCACGGTACCGCTGCCATCGGGCGGCGCGATCGTGATCGACCATACCGAAGCGCTGGTGTCGGTCGACGTCAACTCGGCGCGCGCCACGCGCGGCTCGGACATCGAGACCACCGCCTTCAACACCAACTGCGAAGCGGCCGAAGAAGTGGCGCGCCAGTTGCGCCTGCGCGACCTTGGCGGCCTGATCGTCATCGACTTCATCGACATGGAAGTGGCCAAGAACCAGCGCGAGGTGGAAACGCGCCTGAAAGACGCGCTGCACCACGACCGTGCACGTGTACAGATGGGCAAGATTTCCCGCTTCGGCCTGATGGAACTGTCGCGCCAGCGGCTGCGCCCTTCGCTGTCCGAAGGCAGCCACGTGACCTGCCCGCGCTGCTCGGGCACCGGCCACATCCGCGACACCGAATCGTCCGCATTGCAAGTCCTGCGCATCATCCAGGAAGAAGCAATGAAGGAAAACTCGGCCACCATCCACGTGCAGGTGCCGGTCGACGTGGCCGCCTTCCTGCTCAACGAAAAGCGCGGCGAAGTTCTCAAGATCGAGAACCGGCACCGCATCGGCGTGATCCTGATTCCGAACAAGCATCTCGACACCCCGCACTACAAGCTCGAGCGCATCAAGCACGACGATCCGCGCCTCGAGGAAGCCCAGGCCAGCTATTCCCTGGCCGAGCAGGCCGACACCGACATGGCCTACAGCAAGCGCCAGAAGGAAGAAGTCAAGCCGCGCCAGGAAGCCGTGGTCAAGACCATCACGCCGGCCCAGCCTGCGCCGATGGTCGACCGCACCGAAGCGGCGAAAGCGCCGGTGCCGGTGCTTGTCGCGCCGCCGCAGGAAGGCTTCATCAGCAAGATCCTGGGTTTCTTCTTCAAGAAGGAAGCCCCGGCTCCGGTGGCGCCAGCGCCAGCCGCGCCCGCGAAGAGCGCACCGAGCGGCGAGCGCAACGCCCGCGGCCCGCGCGGGCGCAGCCGTGGCGCCAAGCCAGGCAGCCGCGAGCGTGAAGAGCGCGAGCCAGGCAAGCCGGGGGAAGAGACATCCAGGGCAGCCGAAGGTGAAGCGAAAGCGGCACGTCCAGCACGTCCGCCACGCCCGCCGCGCGAGCCACGCGAGCCGCGTGACACCGTCGAGGCAGCGCCACGCGCCGAACGCGGCGAGCGTGCCGAACGCGGCGAGCGTGCCGAACGCGGCGAGCGTGCCGAACGCGGCGAGCGTCCAGAGCGCGCCGAGCGTCCGGAGCGCGCCGCGCGACCGCAACGCGAACGCGCCGACTACCGCACCCCGGTTACCGACACCACCGAGCAAGAGCTGGCAGTGCTTCCTACCGCGGCCAACCCGGCTGTGGTGAGCGTGGCTGCCGCGCCCCAGGAGCAGGAGGCGCCGGAGCAAACGGTCACGACCATCACCACCATTGGCCCGAATGGCGAGGAAATCGAAGTCGAAGTCGGTGGCGAAGAGCCGCGCCGTCGTCGTCGTCGTGGCGGACGCAACCGCAACCGCCGCGACCGCGATCAGGTCGAAGGCAGCGAGTCGGAAGCATCCGAAGCCGAAGGCGAGGAAGCGCCACAGGCAACGTTCAGCGTCGCCGCCGAGGCCGTGCAGGCCGAAGCGAAGGCACCAGTGCCGGCGGCCGAATACATCGTAACGCAAGGCGGAGCGGCGCCAGTGGTCGAGACCCACGCTGCTGCTCAAGAGGAAGTGCCGGAAGTGGTGGCTGAAGAGCCATCGACGGTCACCGCCGAGACCGCGTTGGCGCAAGCGTCGCTGTTCGCAGCTGAACCGGCAGAAGAAGTCCAGGCCGAGCCAGTGGCCGCTCCAGTGGTTGCCGAGCCGGTGGTTGCCGAGCCGGTGGTTGCCGAGCCAGTTGCTGCGGTGCCGGTTGCCGAGCCGGCTCCTGCCCCCGTCGTCGCCGAGCCGGAACCGGCTCCAGTGGTGGCCGAGCCAGTTGCTGCCGCGCCGGTTGCACAGCCAGCACCGGCTCCAGTGGTTGCAGCGCCGGCTCCAATGGTGCAACAAGCAGCGCCAGTTGCACCTGCAGCGCCGGCAAACCTGGACGAACTGCTCGGTTCAGCCGGGCTGACGCTTGCCGCAACCGACCCTGAGAAGCTGCGCGCAGCACAGGAAGCAGCCGCCAAGGCAGCGCAACCGGTGCGTGTACCGCGCGCACGCAAACCGCTGCCACCGCCGGTCGACGAGCCGCTGATCCAGGTCGACACGACCCGCCAGTAACGCGCAGGCCGTTGGCAAAGTAAAAAGGGAAGCCATGCGCTTCCCTTTTTTTATGTTTTTTACACGACATCCTGGTACAAATCGCGCCAGCCAGGATTCCCTTTCTGAATCAAAGCGATTTTCCAGGAACGCCTCCATTTTTTGAGTTGTTTCTCTCGGGTGATTGCGGCGATGATGTCGGAATGTATTTCAAACCACACCAACAGCTTGATCCCGTGTTTTTTTGTAAAACCGTCGGCTACGCCTTCACGGTGCTCCCAAACACGCCTGATCAAATTTGAGGTGACGCCGATATAAAGGGATCCATAGCGGACACTGGCGAGCATGTAAACATAGCTTGTGTTCTCCATCGGGGTTCCTCGGTATAGGAATGGACTCAAATATAGTCCGCCTTACTTGCCGCAATGTTCAGATGTATCGCAAAGGTGCACACGTCTGAAGCAGGCAGGGGATGCTGAAATGGGGTTCCCGCTTTCGCGGGAATGACGGTAGGGGGCGGGAACGACGACGCTGAGACGCTCGCCGCGCCCGCCGTCATTTCTGCCGCCCCACCGTCATTTCCACCACCCCACCGTCATTCCCACCACCCCACCGTCATTCCCACCACCCCACCGTCATTCCCGCGCAGGCGGGAATCCATGCCCCGTGTGCTTTCCAAGAGCGGGCGCAGGATGCTGAAATGGGGTTCCCGCTTTCGCGGGAATGACGGTAGGGGGCGGGAATGACGGTAGGGGGCGGGAATGACGGAAGTGTCGGGACGGGAACGACAATGCTGAGATAGAATGAGTCCGGATTTCTTGCGGGTCGTTTAACAAACGCCTCCGCACATCGAGGCGCCGAGCGCGCCTCGCTTTTTATGTGGCCCGATACAGCTGCCGGCAGCAGACAATAAAATCAAAGAAGCAACATGACAATTTCCCGCGACGTCCGCCCCGATCCGGTCCCCCTGCGCGAAGCCTTCTGGTACTGGCTCAAGCTCGGATTCATCAGCTTCGGCGGTCCGGCCGGGCAAATCGCACTGATGCACGCCGAACTGGTCGAACGGCGCCGCTGGATCTCGGAGCGGCGCTTCCTGCACGCCCTGAACTACTGCATGCTGCTGCCCGGCCCCGAAGCGACACAGCTTGCTATCTACATCGGCTGGCTCATGCACCGCACGCGCGGCGGCATCATCGCCGGCCTGCTGTTCCTGCTGCCTTCGCTCGCGCTCCTGATCGCCCTTTCCTGGCTCTATATGGCTTACGGCAATATGCCGGTGGTGGCCGGCGTGATGTACGGCATCAAACCGGCCGTGGTCGCCATCGTGCTGGCGGCGGCCTGGCGCATCGGCACCCGCACCCTCAAGAACGGCGCCCTGGTCGCCATCGCGCTCGCCGCTTTCGTGGCCATCGCCGTGCTGGAGCTGCCGTTTCCGCTGATCGTCCTCGGCGCCGCCGCGGCCGGCGTCGTGGGCGCGCGCGTCTGGCCCTCCCATTTCCAGATCGGCGGCCAGCATCCCGCCAGCCGCGCGTCGTATGGCATCGCCCTGATCGACGACGACACCCCCACCCCGGCCCACGCGCGCTTCTCATGGCCGCACCTGGTCAAAATCGCGCTGTTCGGCTGTGCGTTCGGCGCCGCCGCGTGGCTGCTCATCGCCGTGCGCTTCGGCGCGGCCAATGCGCTGGCCCAGATGGCCTGGTTTTTCAGCAAGGCGGCGTTGCTGACCTTTGGCGGCGCCTACGCGGTATTACCCTATGTGTACCAGGGCGGCGTGGAGCATTTCCACTGGCTCAGCGCGCCCCAGATGATCGACGGGCTGGCGCTGGGCGAAACCACGCCCGGCCCCTTGATCATGATCGTCGCCTTCGTCGGCTTCGTGGGCGGCTGGACTCACGCGGTGCTGGGCGAAGCCAGCCTGCTGCTGGCCGGGGTCGCCGGGGCCGGCGTGGCGGCCTTCTTCACCTTCCTGCCGTCGTTCATCTTCATCCTGGCCGGTGGCCCGCTGGTCGAATGGACCCGCGACGATGTGCGCATGACGGCCCCGCTGACCGCCATTTCGGCGGCGGTGGTGGGCGTGATCGTGAGCCTGGCCGTGTTCTTCGGCGAGCACGTATTCCTGGCCCGCGGTCAGCTCGATATTGCCTCATTGGCAATCTGCGCGGCTGCCTGCCTGGCCCTGTTCCGCTACCGCATCGGCACCATCGGGCTGATCTTCGCCTGTGCCCTCGCAGGCCTGGTGCTATCGTATTACAATGGATAATGGCTGAAAAAATCATCTCCCTCACCGACGAGCGCAACGCGGCGCCGCCAATCCCCGCGCTGCTCGAGGCGCCCACCGGACAAGTGCTCGACGCGCTCGCGCGGCCCTTGCACGACCTGCGCATTTCGATCACGGACCGCTGCAATTTCCGCTGCGTGTACTGCATGCCGAAGGAAGTGTTCGACAAGGACTACACCTACCTGCCGCACAGTTCCCTGCTCTCGTTCGAGGAAATCACGCGCATCGCGGGCCTGTTCGTGGCCCACGGGGTGGAAAAAATCCGCCTGACGGGGGGCGAGCCGCTGCTGCGCAAGAATGTCGAAGACCTGGTCGCCATGCTGGCCGAACTGCGCACGCCGGGCGGGCAGCGGCTCGACCTCACGCTCACCACCAACGGCTCGCTGCTTGCCAGGAAAGCCCGCGCGCTCAAGGATGCGGGACTGAGCCGCGTCACCGTGTCGCTCGACGCGCTCGACGACGCCGTCTTCAAGCGCATGAACGATGTCGATTTCGCGGTCGGCGACGTCCTCGATGGCATCGCCGCCGCGCACGAGGCCGGGCTGGGCCCGATCAAGATCAACATGGTCGTCAAGGCCGGCATGAACGACCAGGAAATCGTGCCGATGGCGCGCCACTTCAAGGACACGCCGTTCATCCTGCGTTTCATCGAATACATGGACGTGGGCGCCTCGAACGGCTGGAACCTGGCCGAAGTCATTCCCTCGGCCGAGGTGGTGCGCCGCATCAATGCCGAGCTGCCGCTCGAGCCGCTCGGCGCCAACTACAGCGGCGAAACCGCGGCGCGCTGGCGCTATGCCGACGGCAGCGGCGAGATCGGCCTGATCTCGAGCGTCACCCAGGCCTTTTGCAAGGACTGCACGCGCGCCCGCCTGTCGACCGAGGGCAAGCTCTATACCTGCCTGTTCGCGACCCGCGGCCACGACTTGCGCGCCCTGCTGCGCGCGGGGCGCAGCGACGCCGAAATTTCCAGCGCGCTTGCCCAGCTTTGGCGCGTGCGCGCCGACCGCTACTCGGAAACGCGCAGCATCAACACCACCGGCCTCGAACGGGGCGCAAAAAAAGTCGAAATGTCGTATATCGGCGGATAACCACACACAAAGCGAAGAATGCAGAAAAACGAATTGATCAGCGGCCTGATCCTGGCCGGCGGGCGCGGTTCGCGCATGGGCCATGTGGACAAGGGCTTGCAGCCGTTTCGCGGGGCCGTCATGGCCGCGCATGTGCTCGAACGGCTCGCGCCGCAGGTCGGTGCCGTGGCCATCAACGCCAACCAGAACCTGGATGCCTACGCGGCCTTCGGCGTGCCGGTCTGGCCCGACGAAACCACCGGCTTCGCCGGGCCGCTGGCCGGGCTGGAAACCGGCATGCGCCACGCAGGCACCGAATACCTGCTCACCGCGCCCTGCGATTCGCCGTTCCTGCCTGCCGACCTGGCGGCGCGCCTGTTCGATGCCCTGCAGGCGCAAGGCGCCGACCTGGCCTTCGCCGCCACCGGGCAAGCCGGCATGCGGCGCCAGCCGCACCCGGTTTTCTGCCTCGTCAAGACCAGCCTGCTGCCGGTATTGTCGGCCTACTTGGCCGAAGGCGGGCGCAAGATGGACGGCTGGTATGCCGGCCTGAAAACGGCCGAAGTGGTGTTCGAGGATGCCGACGCATTTCGCAACATCAACACGCTGGACGAATTGCACAGCCTGGACACGGGGCGCGCGCCCAGCTTGGCCGAGGTGGTCAGCTGCCTGTCCGGCTACGACCCGGAGGCGCTACCGGTGCGCCTCGCGCAAAAGATCATCGCCGACTTCGTCAAGCCGATCCGTTCGGTTGAAAAGGTCGCGCTGCGCTCGGCGCTGGACCGCGTGCTCGCGGCCGACATCGTATCCCCGATCAACGTGCCGGCGCACGACAATTCGGCCATGGACGGCTACGCGCTGCGCGGCGCCGACCTCAAGGCCGACGCCCCGGTCACGCTGGCGGTGATCGGCACCGTGTTCGCGGGACGCCCGTCCAGCCTCACGCCGGCCGCCGGCGAATGCGTGCGCATCATGACCGGCGGCGTCATGCCGGCCGGCTGCGACAGCGTGATCCCGCAGGAACTGGTCAGCGCAGCCAGCGAGAGCGCCATCACGCTCGCTCCCGGCATGATCCGCGCCGGCGACAACCGGCGCTTCGCCGGCGAAGACCTGTTGGCCGGCAGCGCCGCGCTCAGGCAAGGCAAGATCATCCGGCCGGCCGACCTTGGCCTGCTGGCCTCGCTCGGCATCGCCGAAGTGCCGGTGCAGCGCCGCCTGCGGGTGGCATTTTTCTCGACCGGCGACGAGCTGCGCTCGATCGGCGAAGCGCTCGACGCCGGCTGCGTCTACGACAGCAACCGCTACACCCTGTTCGGCATGCTCACCCGGCTCGGCTGCGATATCGTCGACATGGGCATCGTCAAGGACGAGCCGCAGGCGCTCGAGGACGCCTTGCGCAACGCGTGCGAAAACGTCGATGCGATCATCACCTCGGGCGGCGTGTCGGTCGGCGCGGCCGACTACACGCGCCAGATCATGGCGCGCCTGGGCGACGTGACGTTCTGGAAAATCGGCATGCGCCCGGGGCGCCCGCTCGCCTTCGGCCAGATCGCCTCGAACGGCAAGAGCGCCTTCCTGTTCGGCCTGCCCGGCAACCCGGTTGCGGTCATGGTCTCGTTCTACTTCTTTGCGCGCGACGCGCTGCTGCACATGATGGGCGCGCAGGCCCCGCTGGCGCTGGTGCGCGTGAAGTCGGAAGGGGCGATCCGCAAGAAGCCCGGCCGCACCGAATACCAGCGCGGCATCCTGGCGCAGGGCGCCGACGGTTCCCAGCAGGTACGCATCACAGGCGCGCAGGGCTCGGGCATCTTGCGCTCGATGTCCGAGGCGAACTGCATGGTGGTGCTGCACGACGAACAAGGCAACGTCGCTCCCGGCGACCTGGTCGATGTGTTGCTGTTCGAGGGCCTGATTTAACACGCCTGGGAGACTGTCGCAAAACGCCAAACGGCCCGCACGTCGTTCCCGCGCAGGCGGGAACCCAATTTAGCTGCGGCGACGCGCCGAAATTAGGTTCCCGCCTTCGCGGGAACGACGGTAGCTAATTGGAGATCTGCCGCCCCTTTTGCGACAGCCTCCTTCGCGCGAAGTCGGGTTCGCCAATGGCGAAGACGACGGTTTTTTGGTCTTCGTCGATGCTCGTTTGGCGTTTTGCGACAGCCTCGCAGGCGCGAACCCAATCACAAGACAAGGTGCGCGAACCGCTGCCAGTTTGTCGTTCCCGGCCGATGGCGGCCCCCTTGGCGCGAACCCCATTTAGCTGCTGTGACGCGGCTAAATCAGGTTCCCGTGTTCGCGGGAAGTCCGCTATCGGCGCCCTCGCTCTCGCTGCCGAGCATCAGCTGCGCCGCTTCGCTCGGCAGCGCTTCCACCGTCTTGAGCTTGCGCGCCATCTGGCGGCTGCGCACTTCCGCGTTCTCGATATTCTTGGCGGCCCTCTCCAGCGTCAGCCGGGTCTGGGCCAGCACGTCGCCGAACTTGCCGAACTCGGTCTTGACCGCACCCAGCACCTGCCACACTTCGGACGAGCGCTTCTCCAGCGCCAGCGTGCGAAATCCCATCTGCAGGCTGTTCAGGATAGCCGCCAGCGTCGACGGCCCGGCAATGCTCACGCGCAGCTCGCGCTGCAGGTCGTCGGCCAGCCCGGGGCGCCGCATCACCTCGGCGTACAGCCCTTCGGTGGGCAGGAACAGGATCGCGAAATCGGTGGTGTGCGGGGGCGCCAGGTACTTCTCGCATATGGTCCTCGCTTCAAGCCGCACTGCGCGTTCGAGCTCGCGCCCGGCCTGCGCGACGGCGTCGCCATCGGCCCGATCGGCCGCCTCGACCAGCCGCTCGTACTGCTCCTTCGGAAACTTGGCGTCGATCGGCAGCCATAGCGGCGCGCCCCCGTCCACCACCCCGGGCAGCTTGATCGCGAACTCCACGCGCGCCCCGCTGCCGGCCACGGTCTCGACATTTTTCGCGTACTGCTCCGGCGTGAGCACCTGCTCGAGCAGCATCTCGAGCTGCACCTCGCCCCAGGTCCCGCGCGTTTTCACGTTGGTCAGCACCCGCTTCAGGTCACCCACGCCGAGCGCCAGCTGCTGCATCTCGCCCAGGCCCTGATGCACTTTCTCGAGCCGCTCCGAGACCTGCCTGAACGACTCCGTCAGGCGCGTCTCGAGCGTTGCATGCAGCTTCTCGTCGACCGTCTTGCGCATCTCCTCGAGGCGCGCTGCATTATCGGTCTGCAGGTCGCCGATCTTGGTCTCGAGGGTGGCGCGCACCTCCAGCATGCGCTGCGCGTTCGATTCGGTCAGCGTCGCCAGCGTCTGGTTGAGCGTGTCGGCAAAGCGCTTGAGCGCCAGCGACTGCTCTTCGCGCCCGCTGGAGGCCTGCAGGTGGATCTGCTGGCGCATGCTGTCGAGCTGCTGGACGCTGGCCGCATGGTAGTGCGCCAGGCCGGCGCCAAGCTCCTGGCGCGTGCCTTGCGCGCTCGACTGCAGTTCGGCGCGCAGCTCGCGCTCGAGCCGCTCCAGGCGGGCATCGCCGCCGCGCGCGCGCAGCAGCAGCGCCAGCTGCAGCGCGATCACGAGAGCCACACAAGCGGCCAGCACCAGCAATTCGGTATCGGTCATCGGGTTCAGTCGGCCTTGTTGCGCATCGCGTCGGCGGTCTTGAAAAACGACTCCAGCAGCCGCACCCGCAGTGATTCTTCGATGCCCACGTCCTCCATCGCCCATGCCATCGCGCGCAGCCACTGATCGCGTTCGCTGGCGCCGATCGCAAACGGCAGGTGGCGCGCACGCAGGCGCGGGTGGCCGAAACGCTCGACAAACAGGTCCGGTCCGCCCATCCATCCGCTCAGGAACATGAACAGCTTGTCGCGCGAATTGTCCAGCGGCGTCGGATGCATGGCCCGGATGCCGGCAAACTCCGGCTCGAGCTCCATCAGGTCGTAGAAGCGCTCGACCAGTTCGCGCACCCCGCACGCGCCTCCGATCACGTCGTATAGATTTTCAGTTTCTGCCATGGACGCCATCATACCAGCGCCCGCCCCGCGCGTGGCGGCCTACACCAGCGTCAGCTTGCGCCGGCGCCGCGTGGACGACCAGCCCTCGAGGTCGACCTCGTCGCGGATATCGGCGCAGGCCTCGAGCAGCTTGTCGATCTCGGCGCTGCGCAGGCCGGCGTTCAGCGTCAGGCGCACCAGCGAGCGGTTCTTGGGCGTGGCCGGGGCGCAGAAAACAGCGCCGTAAATGCCGCGCGCCTCGAGCGCCTTGCGCAGCACCAGCGTCTTCGGCTCCGGTCCCGCTTCGAGCGCGATGATCTGCTCGCTGCCGTCGTCGACGTTGTATCCGAGTTCGGCCAGGCCGGCGCGCACCCGGCGCGCGTTGCGGTGCAGCGCGGCGCGCCGCTCGTCGGCCGCTTTGACAAACTCGAGCGCGGCGTCGAACCACGCCAGCTCGTGGTTGAGCAGGCAGGAGCTGAAGATGGCCGGGCGCGACGACGACAGGAAGTAGCCCTTGAAGCGGCTGGAACAGGTGAGGAACCCGGCGCGCCCGGCAAACGCCTTGGCCAGCGAGGCGGTGCGGAAGTGGACCCGGTCCTGCAGTCCCATTTCCACCACCAGGCCGGCGCCGCGCGGCCCGTGCGTGCCCAGCGAATGCGATTCGTCGACGATCAGGATGCTGCCGCTGCGCTCGGCGATCTCGACCACCTCGAGCAGCGGCGCCACGCTGCCGTTGGTGCTGTACAGGGCGTCGATCACGATCACCCCGCGCCCGTGCTTGTCGACCTGGCGCTTCAGGTGCTCGGCGTCGTTGTGCAGGAACGGCACCGCGAGCGCCTGCGCCGACTGCACCCCTTCCCACAGCGAGGCGTGCGCCATCATGTCGAGATAGACCGGCACCCCCGGTTCGGCGAGGCTTTGCAGCAGGCCGACGTTGGCGGCCCAGCCAGACTGGGCCAGCACCCCGTCCTCGGCCCCCATGAAGGCGGCCAGCTTGGCCTCGAGCCGGTGCTGCGCGCTGCCTTCCTGCAGGAACACCGAGGACATGAGCAGTTCGCCCTGGCTCGCCTGCAGGCAGCGCGCCTGGGCGCCGATCAGGTCGCGCTCTCCCGCAATGCACAAATAGTCGTTCCCGGCGAGCATGACAGCGTCGGCTCCGGCCGGTTTCCACACGTGCATGTGTTCGCCACCTAGCAGCTTTTCTACACGTGTGATGTAATGCTCATCCATGCGACGCGTGACGAAGGCTGGCATACACTGTTCGGCACGGCTGACGACTGGACGGTGAGCAGCGAGGGACATGATTTCTCCTAAGAAAAAATACTTATTTTGGCCCCCTTGACGTTGCCAATGCGTCAAGTGTGACGTATGTTGATATACATCAAGTTACTCATGGCAAACTTGCTACAAGATGCCTAAGAGCTTGATAATTATCAATTGTGAAAATCAACCCCAATGAAGCCGCCATGACGTCATAAAAAGGCCGGCCAGCATCACCAACGAGATCGATACACATGGGGCATGTCGTAGTCAGAATCAGCGCCGCGTGGGAAGGCGCGCAGCACGCTGTGCTTCAATGGCTGTTGAATCATGAACGCCAGTACGACCACCTGACGATGCGGTTTATCCTCCTTGCATGGATTGGATGCATAGGATTGCCTCTTTACTACTTCGTTTGGACCTACTGGTTCCCACAAGAGTTCGAAAGTTTCGGCTTGCGCGCGCTCGGAGTGGCCCTGTGCCTGCCCGCGCTGTTCGCGCGCGGCTTGTTCACCAGCCCTTACCTTGGCACCTACCAGTTCGTCGGCGTGACCTATGTGCTGCCCTTCTTCTTCACCTTCATGTACCTGATGAACCATGGTTCAGCGGTCTGGAGCCAGTCGCTGCTGGTCGCCCTGATCGTGCTGTTTCACTTCCACAGCCTGTGGGCGCTGGCCTCCTACCTGAGCGGGACCGGCGCCGCCGCCGCCCTGTTCGCGCTGGTGGGCGAGCCGGCATTTTTGCTCAGCGACACCGTGCTCGAACAGTTGCCGATCTACGGCTTCACCATCATGGTGGTGTCGATCGCCAAGGTCGGGCGGCGCGTGCTGGCCCAGGAAAAGCTGGCCGGGATGGCGCACGGGCTGGCGACCGTATCGCACGAATTGCGCACCCCCCTGACCAGCGTGGATGCCAATGTGCGCGGCATCAACCGGCGCCTCGCGCACAACCAGCCGCCCTCGCAAGCGGACTGGAGCGCCATGGGCGAGGCCATGGCGCGCATCCAGTTCGAGGTGCGCCACATGAACCATCTGATCGACCTGTTCCTGCTCTCGGCCACCGCCGTCAACCAGCAGCTCGAGGCGACCGAGCACGTATCGATGCGCGCCGTGGTCGAATCGGTGATCCGGCGCTATCCGTTCGCGGCCCAGTCCCAGCGCGACGCGGTCAGCGTCGAGATCCGCGGCGATTTCACCTTCGCCGGCAAGTACGAGCTCTCGGTGATCATTTTCCTGAACCTGATGCGCAACTCGCTCAAGGCGCTGCACCGCGCCGGCAAGGGGCGCATCCGGATCGTCGTCGACGGCACCCGCGCCACCCCGCGCGTGCTGTTCATCGACACCGGCTGCGGCATCGCGCCGAGCCACCTGCCGCGCATCTTCAAGCGCTTTTATACCTATCCGCCGAGCGCGGGCGCCGGCATCGGCCTGGCCCTGTGCAAGGAGATCATGGATGCCTGGCAGGCCAGAATTCGCTGCATCTCGCGCGAACTGGCCTACACTGTCTTCGTGCTTGAGTTCCCCGGCATCTCGCAGCCGCCGAGCGCTGTGACGCACTTCGATTAACCAACCTGGAACCGCCATGTCCCTGCCGATCTACCACCACCCCAGCCTGACCGTCCTGATCGACGATAGCGACAGCTTCCTGCGCAGCATCGCGTTCCAGCTCGATCCCACGCTCGCCAGCAAATCCTTCCACGACACCAGGAACGCGCTCGAATGGCTATGCCAGCAAAGCGACCAGGCGGTCCACCACGAAGGCGCGCTCTCGGCCAGTTTCGACACCTATCCGCGCTCGCTTCAGCAATGCAACGTCGCTTTCGACGTCGACCAGATCTACCGCATCAGCTTCGAGCCGGGGCGCTTCATGACGCCCTCGGTGCTGGTCATCGACTACTCGATGCCGCAAATGAACGGCGTCGAACTGTGCGAAGCGCTGCATCACCTGCCGTGCAAGAAGATCCTGTTTACCGGCGCGGCCGACGAAAAAATCGCGGTCGAGGCGTTCAACCGCGGCCTGATCGACCGCTATATCAAGAAGAGCGACGACGACGCGCTTGAAAGGCTCGAAAGCGAAATCGTGGCGCTCCAAAAGGAATACTTCGAGGCCCGGTCGGACACCTTGCGCGACCTGCTCGCCCTGCATGACTACAGCTTCGTGAGCGATCCGGCGATCGAGGTGCTGGTGCGCGAAGTGGCCGAACGTTACGGCATCGTCGAACACTACCTGTACCCGAATCCGAGCGGAATCTTGCTCTACGACGGCGAAGGCAAGGCGCGCCTGCTGGTGATCGAGACCGACGAAAGCATGGACTCGCACTACGAAATGGCGCGCGACAACGACGCCCCTCCTTCGCTGCTGAGCGCGCTGCAGGAACGCTGCATTATTCCCTGGTTCCGGGAAGGGGACGGGATGTATTCGAACTCCTTCGGCAGCGGCTGGCACAAGTACTGCGAGCCGGCCCAGGTGTGCCAGGGACGGCGCCGCTACTACTGGGCGATTTTCGAACTGGCCCCGGGCGAGCTGCCCGAGCGCGCCACCTCATTCGCCCAATTCCTGCGCGAACACCAGGCCGCTGCCTAGCTTCACGCCTCGCGCAGCGTTTGCAGCGGCGCTTGCCTGAGCACCTTGCGCAGGCCCAGAGCGCCGCCGATGATCGCGCACGCCACCCCGGCCGCAAGGCCGGCCAGCCACACGGCGGGGCTGAAACTCCAGGCGAACTTGAACTGCCAGGTCGCCAGCGCCCAGCCCAGCGCGACCGCGCCGCTGGCCGCCAGCACGCCGGACAGGCCGCCTGTCAGCGCAAACTCGATCCATTGCGCCTGCGAGAGCTGCTTGCGGGTCGCCCCAAGCGCGCGCAGCAGGCCGGCTTCGCGGGTGCGCTCGTCCTGCGAGCCGATCAAGGCGGCATACAGCACCAGCACGCCCGACACGAGCGTGAAGGCAAACAGGAATTCGACCGCGGCGACCACCTGGTCAAGCACGTCCTGCAGTTGCTTGATGATGGCGCTCACGTCGATCACGGTCAGGTTCGGATAGTCGCGCGTGAGCGCATTTCCCAGGTTCGCGCTGCGCGGCGGCAGCCGGAACGCCGTCATGAAGGTTTGCGCCATGCCCTGCATCGCTTGCGGGTTGATGATGACGAAGAAGTTGGCGCGCATCGAGCCCCACTCGAGCTTGCGCAAACTGGTCACGCGTACCTGCGCCTGCTGGCCCCCGATATTGAACAGCAGCGTGTCGCCCAGCTTCAGCCCCAGCGTTTTCGCAAGACCCTGCTCGACCGACGCTTCGGCCACGCCGGGCTTGTCCCGGTACCACGCGCCTTGCACGATCTCGTTGGTGGCGGGCATGTCCCTGGTGGCAGAGATGTTGAACTCGCGCTCGGCCAGGCGGCGCGCCCGCTCTTCGGGGTAGCTGGCGGCGGTCACCGGCCGCCCGTTGACCGCCATCAGGCGCGCGCGGATCATGGGATAGAGCACCGGCTCCTTCACCCCGGCCTGCGCCAGGCGCTGTCCGACCTCGCTTTTCTGGTCCGGCATGATGTTGATGATGAAGCGGTTCGGCGCGTCCGCCGGGGTGGCGCTGCGCCAGGCCTGCATCAGGTCGGCGCGCACCACCGTCAGCAGCAGCAGCGCCATCAGGCCAAGCGCGAGCGCGACGATCTGCACCAGCGTGGCGCCGGGGCGGCGCTGCAGCGACGTCACCGCGAAGCGCCAGCTCTGGTGCTCGAGCGCGCCGCGCAGGCGCTTGAGCGAGGCCAGTCCCAGCCAGCCGGCCAGCGCGAACCCGGCCAGGGCACCCAGGAAGCCGAGCGCGCTCAGCAGCGCAAGCTGAACGTCGCGCGCCTGCCACAGCAGCAGCGCGACGAACACGCCCGCGCCCAGCGCGTAGCTCAACAGCGCCATGGCCCGCGGCGGCGCCTGCTCGCGCCGGATCACGCGGTTGTGCGGCACGTTGCGCAATTGCAGGATCGGCGGCAGCGCGAACCCGAGCAGCAGCAGCATCCCGGTCACGACGCCTTGCAGCGCGGGCAGCATGGATACCGGCGCCAGCTCGGTGGCGACCAGCTTGCCGAGCAGTTCGAGCAGCACGTAATGGCCGCCGAAGCCCACCAGCACGCCGAGCGCGCTGCCGGCCAGGCCGACCAGCACGAATTCGGTCAGGTACATCACGCTGACCTGGTTCTGGGTCAGGCCGAGGCAGCGCAGCATGGCGCAGGCATCGAGGTGGCGCAGCATGAAGCGGCGCGCGGCCATGGCCACCGCAACGGCCGCCAGCAGCGCCGAGAGCAGCCCGACCAGCGACAGGAAACGGTCGGCGCGTTCGAGCGTGCTGCGCATTTCGGGGCGGCCCGATTCGAGCGATTCGATGCGCACGCCCTTGACGCCGGTGCGCGCGATCTGCGCCGTGAGCCAGCGCCGGTAGCGCGCCACCTCGGCCATGTCGTGCGGCGTGCGCGCCGCCACCTGCATGCGGTAGGTCACGCGCGCGCCGTGCCCGGCCAGCCCGGTCGCCTCCAGGTCGGCCAGCGCCAGCATCACGCGCGGCGCGAAGTTGGCGAACGAGGCGCCGCGGTCCGGTTCGGATGCGATCAGCTGCGCGATGGTGAAGTTCTTGTCGCCCAGCGTGACGGTGGCGCCCACGCCGACCTTGAGCGCGCTCAGCACATTGAGGTCGACCCACACCGTGCCCGGCGCCGGCGTGGCGCGCGTCTTGACACCGCTGCCTTCGGCCGCCTGCGCGGCGCTGCCGGTGATCCTGAGCTGGCCGCGCAGCGGATAGCCCGGCGAGACCGCCTTCACCGAGGCCAGTTGCGCCACCGACTGCTCGCCCTGGCCCGCCTGCGCCATGCTGGGGAAGGTGACGGTGTCGGCCAGCACCAAAGCGCGCCGCAGCGCTTCGGCGCGCCAGGCAGGATCGATCGGCAGGTCGGCATTGACCAGCAGGTCGGCCCCCAGCAACTGGTGCGCGTCGCGCTCGAGGCTGCTGCGCATGCGGTCGATGAAAAAGCCGACCGCCGACAGCGAGGACACCGCCACGATCAGTGCGACGAGAAGGAAGCGCAGTTCGCCGGCGCGCCAGTCGCGCCCGGTCATGCGCAGGGCTTGGATGAACATGGGTGTCAGGCGCCCCCTAGAGCTCGGCAAAATAGCGATCGACCTGCTCCAGGTAGCCGCGCCGGGTCTCCGGGTCGAGGAAGGCGGCCGCAAAGCTGTTGTGCGCCAGTTGCCGGGCGTGCCTCAATCCCAGCGGCAAGGCGTCGAAGGCGGCGATGAAGTTCGCATTGATGTAGCCGCCGAAGTAGGCCGGGTCGTCCGAATTGACGGTGGCGCGCAGGCCGGCGTCGAGCAGCGCGACCAGGTTGTGCGCGGCCATGTCCGGGAACACGCGCAGCTTGACGTTCGACAACGGACACACCGTCAGCGCAATCTGTTCCCGGGCAAGGCGCTCGGTGAGCCGTGCATCTTCCAGGCAACGCACGCCATGATCGATGCGCTCGACCTCGAGCAGGTCAAGCGCGCTCTCGATATAGGCCGGCGGCCCCTCCTCGCCGGCGTGCGCAACCAGGTGGAAGCCGAGCTCCTTGCAGCGCCGAAACACATGCATGAATTTTTCGGGCGGATGCCCGCGCTCGGACGAATCGAGTCCGACCCCGATGATCTTGGCGCGGTGCGGCAGCGCCTCCTCGAGCGTGGCGATGGCTTCCTCCTCGGGCAGGTGGCGCAGGAAGCACATGATCAGGCTGGCGCTGATCGGGCCCTCCTGGCAGGCGCGGTGGATGCCGCCGACCACGGTGGCGAACGGCACCCCGCGCGCGGTGTGGGTCTGCGGGTCGAAGAAAATCTCGGCATGGCGCACGTTGTCGGCATGCGCGCGCACCAGGTAGGCGGCGGTCATGTCGTAGAAATCCTGCTCGGTGAGCAAGACGCTCGCGCCAGCGTAGTAAATGTCGAGAAACGACTGCAGGTCCTCGAAGGCATAGGCGCGGCGCAGCTCATGGACCGAGCTGTAGGCCAGGGAAACATTGTTTCTTTGGGCCAGCGCAAAGATCAGCTCCGGCTCGAGGGAACCTTCAATGTGGATGTGCAACTCTGCCTTGGGCATCTGCTGCACGATCTTGCGCAAGTGGTCATTCATCATTGCCGTGTCTCCATCGTAGCCGGGTTCGGGGTTGCCATATCCAAGAGTGTAGCGCAAGCGGCCAGGCGCCTGCGGCCAGATCGGGCCCGGACGGGGGAAGGAGGTAAGGTTGTCCCTGGGGAAAACGGGGCCGCCCACACACGGGGTTGCGCACATCGCGGTATCATCTCTACGCTGGCGCACAGACGTTTTTCGCCCGCTGTGGTACATCTGTAGACGCGGTGCTTGCGCGCGCTTCAGCGGTTTTTTCAAGCATCAAGTTCGTGTTGGAAATTGTGTGGCGCACGCCTCACTTCGTGCGCCATCGCTTGGCGAGTTCGTGCACTATCGAGTCAACATTTGTGGACTCCATGCACTTCTTTCATTGCCTCGAAAAAAATGGCAATCGGAGTCATGCAAAAGCGTCATGAACACGCAAAAAAGAGACAGGGATTTCGCGTGTAAAGTTTGGTTTTTTTATGTGAAATCAAAGACTTGCAACGGTTACATTCGCTCACACCACATTGCTTTGACTTCCGGAACTATTAGGCACATAATAAATTTCATAGGCGTAAGAAGACGTTGCAAACACGCGCAAATAACCGGAAAAAACCGGAACTAACAATAAACGTCGCTATCCGTTTTTTTTGTTTTAGCAACTAAGACAAGAATCGTGCGCTAGCGAGACAAAAAAAAGGAGAACGCCAACGACAGCCCTTCGGCAGGACGCCACTGGTCCGACTGCCAAGACAGTGACGTGTAATTACATTAAAGGACATTCAAATGACCATTTTTGACAACTACGCAGCTCGCTACGAGCGTACCCGTGAAGAGGAATACTCTTTGTCCGAGTATCTGACACTGTGCAAGAAGGACCGTCTCACTTACGCCAGCGCTCCGGAGCGTATGCTTGCCGCCATCGGCGAGCCGACCCTGGTCGACACGCGTAATGACACGCGCCTCTCGCGCATCTTCGCCAACAAGGTCATCAAGCTCTATCCCGCCTTCCGCGAGTTCTACGGCACCGAGGAAGTCATCGAGCAGGTAGTGTCCTACTTCCGCCATGCGGCCCAGGGACTCGAGGAACGCAAGCAGATCCTGTACCTGCTGGGACCGGTTGGCGGCGGCAAGTCTTCGATTGCGGAAAAACTCAAGTCGCTCATGGAACAGGTCCCGTTCTACTGCCTCAAGGGTTCGCCGGTGAACGAATCGCCGCTCGGCCTGTTCAACGAGGAAGAAGACGGCGTGATCCTGGAAGAGGACTACGGCATCCCGCGGCGCTACCTGCGCACCATCCCGAGCCCGTGGGCGGTCAAGCGCCTGCACGAATTTAACGGCGACATCAACCAGTTCCGCGTAGTCAAGCGCTACCCCTCGGTACTCAAGCAGATCGCCATCTCCAAGACCGAGCCGGGCGACGAGAACAACCAGGATATTTCCTCGCTGGTGGGCAAGGTCGACATCCGCAAGCTCGAGGACTACGCCCAGGACGATCCGGACGCCTACAGCTATTCGGGCGGGCTGTGCCTGGCCAACCAGGGCCTGATGGAATTCGTCGAGATGTTCAAGGCCCCGATCAAGGTGCTCCATCCGCTGCTCACGGCCACCCAGGAAGGCAACTACAAGGGCACCGAGGGCTTCGGCGCGATTCCCTTCGACGGCATCATCCTGGCCCACTCGAACGAGTCGGAATGGAAGACCTTCCGCAACAACCGCAACAACGAGGCCTTCCTCGACCGCATCTACATCGTGAAGGTGCCGTACTGCCTGCGCGTGACCGACGAGGTCAGGATCTACGACAAGCTGATCCGCAACTCCTCGCTCGAGCAGGCCCCGTGCGCACCGGGCACCATGAAGATGATGGCCCAGTTCGCCATCCTGTCGCGCCTGAAGGATCCTGAGAATTCGAGCATCTTCTCCAAGATGCTGGTCTACGACGGCGAAAACCTCAAGGACACCGACCCCAAGGCCAAGTCGATGCACGAGTATGTCGACTACGCCGGCGTCGACGAAGGCATGAACGGGCTGTCGACCCGGTTTGCGTTCAAGATCCTGTCGAAGGTGTTCAACTTCGACACCACCGAAGTGGCCGCCAATCCGGTGCACCTGCTGTACGTGCTCGAGCAGCAGATCGAGCGCGAGCAGTTCCCGCCAGAGACCGAGCAGCGCTACCTGTCCTACATCAAGGAGCACCTGGCGCAGCGCTATGTCGACTTCATCGGCAAGGAGATCCAGACCGCCTACCTCGAGAGCTACTCCGAATACGGCCAGAACATCTTCGACCGCTACGTCACGTTCGCCGACTTCTGGATCCAGGACCAGGAATTCCGCGACCCGGACACCGGCGAGAGCTTCGACCGCGATTCGCTCAACAGCGAACTCGAGAAGATCGAGAAGCCGGCCGGGATCTCCAATCCCAAGGATTTCCGCAACGAGATCGTCAACTTCGGGCTGCGCGCGCGCGCCACCAACGGCGGCAAGAACCCGGCCTGGACCAGCTACGAGAAGTTCCGCACCGTGATCGAGAAGAAGATGTTCTCGAACACCGAGGAACTGCTCCCGGTCATTTCGTTCAACGCGAAAGCGAGTGCGGAGGACGCCAACAAGCACGCCGACTTCGTGGCGCGCATGGTCGAGAAAGGCTATACCGCCAAGCAGGTGCGCCTGCTGTGCGAATGGTATTTGCGTGTAAGGAAGTCTTCCTGACCCGGGAAATCGGGGTCTGTCCCCGATTTCCCGGATTTGGGAAATCGGGGACGGACCCCGGTTCCAAGCGGTGCAGGATGGTATGGGGCCGGACCCGTTCCGGCCCACCGCGATTTTGAGCAGGAGGCCCGTTTTGACTTACCTCATCGACCGACGCTTGCAAGGCAAGAACAAGTCAGCGATCAACCGAGAGCGCTTCCTCCGGCGTTACAAGAGCCAGATCAAGGACGCTGTCGGGCGCGCCATCAAGGGGCGCTCGATCACCGATATCGAAAATGGTGAAAAGGTATCGATTCCCGTCAAGGACGTGAACGAACCGCATTTCGGACACGCCCACGGCGGGGTCTGGGAAACCATCAATCCAGGTAACAAGGAATACCAGAAAGGCGACCAGTTCAACCGGCCCAAGGGCGGCGGCGGGGCCGGACGCGGCAAGGCCGGCAACAGCGACCAGGCCTCGGAAGACGATTTCATCTTCGAGCTCTCGCGCGAAGAATTCATGAACTACTTCTTCGAGGATCTCGAGCTGCCCAACATGGTCAAGACGCAGCTGACCCAGACCACCGAGTTCAAGAACCAGCGCGCCGGCTACAACATGTCGGGCACGCCGTCCAACATCCACGTGCTGCGCTCGCTGCGCGGCGCGCTCGGGCGCCGCATCGCGGTCGGCGGCAGCTCGCGGCGCGAACTGCTGGTGGCCGAGCGCGAACTGGTCGAGGCGCTCGAGGCCGGCGTGCCGCTGGACGATCCGCGCGTGGTCGAACTCAAGCACCTGATCCATCACCTGCACACCAAGCTGCTGGCGATTCCCTTCATCGACCCGTTCGACCTGCGCTACAGCAACCGCATCAAGGTGCCCAAGCCGATGACGCAGGCGGTCATGTTCTGCATCATGGACGTGTCCGGCTCCATGGACGAAAGCCGCAAGGATACCGCCAAGCGCTTTTTCATCCTGCTCTACCTGTTCCTGAAGCGCGCCTACGACAAGATCGACGTGGTGTTCATCCGCCACCACACCGCCGCGGCCGAGGTCGACGAGAACGAATTTTTCCATTCGCGCGAGTCGGGCGGCACCGTGGTGTCGTCGGCCCTGCACCTGCTCACCAAGATCATCGGCGAGCGCTACGGCAGCGGCGACTGGAACAGCTACGTGGCCCAGGCCTCGGACGGCGACAACTGGGACAACGACTCGGTGCTGTGCAAGCAGCTCCTGATCAATACCATCATGCCGACGGTGCAGTACTACACCTACGTTGAAATTACCGACGGCCCGCCTCAGAACCTGTGGGAGCAATACGCCGAAGTGGGCGAGCACCACCGCAACTTCGCGATGCAAAGGATCGTCACGCCGGCCGACATCTATCCCGTATTCCGCGAACTGTTCAAGAAACAGACGCAATGATTCCAGCGAAGGCAAGACCATGCCAAGAGACCCGAAAAACCCGCGCGCCCTGCCCGAACAGTCGGAGTGGACCTTCGACCTGATCGAGCACGCGCACGAAGAAATCCGTCGCGTGGCCAAGAAGTTCGGCCTCGACACCTATCCCAACCAGCTCGAGATCATCACCGCCGAGCAAATGATGGATGCCTACACCTCGGTCGGCATGCCCGTTTCCTACAACCACTGGTCATTCGGCAAGCACTTCCTGTCCACCGAAAAAAGCTACAAGCGCGGCCAGATGGGGCTGGCCTATGAAATCGTGATCAACTCCAACCCCTGCATCGCCTATCTGATGGAGGAGAACAGCCTGACCATGCAGGCGCTGGTGATCGCGCACGCCGCCTACGGCCACAACTCCTTCTTCAAGGGCAATTACCTGTTTCGCACCTGGACCGACGCCGACGCCATTGTCGACTATATGGTGTTCGCCAAGAATTACATCGCCGAATGCGAGCAGCGCCACGGTATCGAAGCGGTCGAGCTGCTGCTCGATTCCTGTCACGCCCTGCAGAACTACGGGGTGGACCGCTACAAGCGCCCGGCCAAGCTCTCGATGGCGCAGGAAAACGCGCGCCAGAAGGAGCGCGAGGAATATGCGCAGTCGCAGGTGAACGCGCTGTGGCGCACGGTGCCGCGCCGCGACGAGGCCGAGGCCGACGTGCAGGCCGCGCGCTTTCCGCCCGAGCCCGAGGAGAACCTGCTCTACTTCATCGAGAAATACGCGCCCCTGCTCGAACCGTGGCAGCGCGAGATGGTGCGCATCACGCGCAAGATCTCGCAGTACTTCTACCCGCAGCGCCAGACCCAGGTGATGAACGAGGGCTGGGCCACCTTCTGGCACTACACCATTTTGCAGGAGCTGTATAAAGAGGGCGTGGTGGGCGACGGCTTCATGATGGAATTTTTGCAAAGCCACACCAACGTGGTCTACCAGCCGAGCGCCACCAGCCAGCACTACAGCGGCATCAATCCGTACGCGCTCGGCTTTGCCATGATGAGCGACATCCGGCGCATCTGCGAGAACCCCACCGCCGAGGACCGTGACTGGTTCCCCGACATCGCCGGCAGCGACTGGCGCAAGACGCTCGATTTCGCGATGCGCAATTTCAAGGACGAGAGCTTCATCGCGCAGTACCTCTCGCCCAAGCTGATCCGCGACTTCCATTTCTTCGCCGTGCTCGACGACGACAAGAACGACAAGCTGACGGTGTCGGCCATCCACGACGAGCGTGGCTACCGCTACGTGCGCCAGCAGCTGGCCGAGCAGTACAACCTGGGCAACCGCGAGCCCAATATCCAGGTGTGGCAGGTCAATACGCGCGACGACCGCGCCCTGACCTTGCGCCATACCCAGTTCCAGCGGCGCCCGCTGAACCAGCAGGCGCAGGAAGTGCTGAAACATGTGGCGCGCCTGTGGGGTTTCGACGTTCATCTCGACACGATGGACCCGCAAGGCAATGTCGTTAGCAGCCTCGAATGCAAGCGCGAAAAGCGCAATCGCGGCTAGGCCTATATCAGATATAAGCGAATCTGATAGTTATATCCTGAAAGGTCAAAAAATAACCGAAAAACCGCTGTTTTTACCCCGGTTTTTGGTCGAAAAACCGGGGCTTGCGACACTCCCCTTTTTTGGCCCGCGGCGGCGCCTTTTTTTGACCCGCCGGGGACGCCCCAGGCGTCATTTGTGGCCGGCCCGGCTCTGGCCCCGGCCCGCGGCCAAGATTGACCCAAATCCAGCCCAAACGCCATTTTGCGCTAGCACAAGCTACTTTCAATCCTACATCCGTACTCAGCCAAAACTGGCTATAGTTAGCATATTAACACCAGCTACCGCGCACATATTTTCCAAAACGAAATTTCGCAGTAGAAAATTCAGTCAAGGTGGGCGGTCGCCGCATCATTGGCGCGACTGGCAAAAAAGACAAAAAGTATGAGCATTATGTCCTTCTTTTTTTACCCGCGGTAAGATCGCGCCGGCTCGGATCCAGCCCGTCCGGAAGGCCCGCCACCGCTCCAAATTCAAACCGTTTTGGAGGATTAAAAATGTATGTGAAAAAAAGAATTCGTAGGTATAATTCGCCGATGTCCCGGATGCGACCGCTTTGACCGGCGTGTTTTGTGGGTTTAGTAGCAACAAAAAGAGTTGGTATTGGAGAAAGCAGGCATGAATTTTTCGCATGAGAAGAACCCCGGGAAGAATTTCACTGGCATTGCAGCTGTCGTAGTGATACACGCCTTGGTAGCTTGGGGGATCGTCAGCGGTCTTGGGACCCGTATGGTGACCAAGATGGCTGAGGCTGTGGAGACCAAGATTATCGAAGAGGTGAAACCGCCTCCACCGAAGGAAGTCCCGCCACCGCCGCCGCCGCCGGAAATGAAGGCGCCGCCGCCTCCGTTCATTCCGCCGGTCGAAGTCAACGTGCAGCAGCCCGCACCTGTTAACCAGGTGATGGCCAATGCCACCAACGTGCGCCCGGCAACGACCGAGCTGGCACGTCCGCAAGCACCAGCCGCGCCGGCCTCGCCCGCGAAATCGGTGCATGTCGCCGCGGTCGCAGACTTCAGCACCTGCGCAAAACCGGACTGGCCTAAAGCCTCCCTGCGCAACGAAGAAACCGGCACCGTGACGTTGTCGTTCCTGATTGGGGTCGACGGCCGTGTTGCCGATTCCAAGATCATGAAATCGAGCGGCTTCAGGGACCTGGACAAGGCCGCACTGAACGGTATCGGCAAGTGCCGGTTCAAGCCTGGCATGACTGATGGCAAGCCGGAACAAGCATGGATGCAAATGCAATACGTCTGGACGCTGGAATAAACCGGGACAGAACAACTGTCTCAAATCTCAACATCGTGATTTTCGTTGTCTTTTCAGCGAACTGATTATTTTCTATATTTGGAGGAAGCATGTTTAAGAATACCCGTTTGTCCGCTGTCCTGGCGGCAGTCCTGTTCTCGGTCACAGCAGCTGCAGCGCTGGTCTCCGCACCAGCTTTCGCTGACGCTCCTGCCTCCGCGGCAGCGACGGCAGCGCCGGCAGCCGATGCAGCGGCCCCCGCCGCCGATGCGGCGGCTCCGGCGCCAGAAGCTGCGCCGGCAGTCAAGGAAGGCGAGAAAGAAGCCGTGAAAAACCCGTACGGCATTGAAGCGCTGTGGGCAGAAGGCGACTTCGTTTCCAAAGGCACCCTGATCATCCTGTCGCTGATGTCGATGGGTTCGTGGTACATCATCATCACCAAGCTGATCGACCAGATGAAGATCTTCAAGCAGTCGAAGGAAACCACGGCCAAGTTCTGGAAGGCGCCATCGATCGCAGCCGGTTCGGCCGCGCTGAAAGACGGCAGCCCGTTCCGCTTCATCGCTGAAACAGGCACCAAGGCAACCAACCACCACGACGGCGCCCTGCTCGAGCAAATCGACCTGTCGAGCTGGGTGACCATGTCGATCCAGCGCGCTGTCGAAAAAGTCCAGTCGCGCCTGCAAGACGGCCTGTCGTTCCTGGCAACCGTCGGTTCGACCGCACCGTTCATCGGCCTGTTCGGTACGGTTTGGGGTATCTACAACGCGCTGACCGCGATCGGCATGTCCGGTAACGCATCGATCGACAAGGTCGCAGGCCCGGTCGGTGAAGCGCTGATCATGACCGCCTTCGGTCTGTTCGTTGCAGTTCCTGCGGTTCTGGGCTACAACTGGCTGGTGCGCCGTAACAAGTCCGCCATGGAAGACGTGCGCTCCTTCAGCGCCGACGTGCACTCGGTACTGATCTCCGGCGCCATGTCGACCAGCGAAGCTGGCCGTGCTGCCGGCGCTAAAAAGATTGGATAATCCATGTCGATGAACGTCGGCTCCGACAGCGGAGAAGAAGATCAAGTGATGTCAGAAATCAACACGACGCCGCTCGTCGACATCATGTTGGTTCTGCTCATCATCTTTCTGATTACGAGCCCGGTGGTCCTGCAGCTGCAGAAAATCACGCTGCCTTCGGAAACCAACCAGGCATTGAAACCAAAACCGGACAATGTCAACATCGTTGTAAACAAGGATGGCGACATGTACTGGAACCAGAAGCGCCTTGACAACACCGATGAGCTGTTCGAATTCCTGAAGAAGGAATCGGTCAAGTTGCCACAGCCGGAAGTACACATTCGTGGCGACCAGGAAACGCGCTACGAGTTTGTCGGCAAGGTGATCTACACCGCGCAACGTGCTGGGATTCAGAAGGTCGGCTTCATTACGGAACCGCCAGACAAGACTGGCGGCCGTTAAAGCCCTCCTCCGCGCTGCCGGCCCGGTCCGGCAGCGCGGATGTCCCAACATTTGAAAAGGAAACACCATGAGTATGAATGTCGGTTCGGGTTCAGGCAGCAGCAACGCTGATCCGGAACCAATGATGGAAATGAACATGACACCCTTGATCGACGTGATGTTGGTCTTGATTATCATGTTGATTATCACGATTCCGAAGCAAAATCACTCGGTCAATCTGAACATGCCGGTCGGCACCCCACCGCCACCGACAGCGCCGCCGGTCGTGATCACGATCGACGTCGACTTCGATGGCACGATCCTGTGGGATAACATGGTCGTTCCGGATCGTCCGTCGCTGGAAGCGAAGCTGTCCGCTGTGGCGGCCTCGGCAGACCAGCCGGAAGTGCATTTGCGTCCGAATAAGCTGGTTTCTTACAAGTTCGTGGCCGGCGTGATGGCAACTGCCCAACGTCTTGGCGTGACCAAGATCGGCATGGTCGGCAACGAGCAGTTCCAGTAAGTATTGCTAATAGACGAACACGGCAGGGACTCCCTGCCGTTTCGCTTTTTGATTGAAAGATTTCCAATGATCAAGTTTCGCCTCGCTCACCTCGGCCTCGCCATGGCCGCTCTCGGCTTTACCGCAGCTACTCCGGTACTCGGCCTGTCCCCCGCCTATGCAGCTGAAACCGTGCGCGCGGAAATCGGTACCCCTTTGCAGGCAGTGCAAGCCCTGATGAAATCAGGCAAGAACAAGGAAGCGCTGCACAAGCTGCGCGAGCTCGACAGCGTGAGCAACAAGACCGCCAATGAGAACTACCTGATCGAGCGCGTGCGCGCATCGGCAGCCTCGTCGGCCGGCGACTACGACAGCGCGGCCCGTGCCTTCGAGGCGCTGATCGCTTCGGGCAAGCTGCCTGCTTCCGAAGCCTCCAAATACCTGGAAGGCCTGGTCGGCATCTACATGCGCGCCAAGGACTACCCGAAAGCGATCGCTGCCATCAACCGCTCGCTCAAGGACCGCGACGATCCGAAGATGCGCGCCTACCTGACCCAGACCTACTACCAGATGGGCAACTACGGCGAGGCAACGCGCAGCCTGCAGGCATCGATGGCCGCCGACCAGAAGGCCGGCCGCAATTCGAGCGAAGAACAGCTGCAGCTGCTGGCCAACCTGAACCTGCGCAGCGGCGACAAGACCGCTTACGTGAACACCATCGAAAAGCTGGCGGCGAGCTATCCGAAGACCAGCTACTGGACTGACCTGCTCAACCGCGTATCGGGCAAGGCCGGCTTCTCCGAGCGCCTTGGCATCGACGTGATGCGCCTCAAGCTGGCCAACAACCTGCTCAAGAAGCCGAGCGAGTACATGGAACTGGCCCAGCTGGCCCTGCGCGACGGCGCCGCCGGCGAAGCCGTCAAGGTCGTCGAGAAGGGCTACAAGGCCGGCGTGCTGGGCGTGGGCGCCGATGCGGGGCGCCACCAGCGCCTCAAGGACCTGGCCGACAAGACCTTAGCTGAGAGCAACAAGAACGTTGCGGCCACCGAAGCGGCGCTGCTCAAGGCCGACGACCAGGACGGCTTGCTGAACTTCGGCTACGCCCTGGTGCACGCGGGCCAGTCGGCCAAGGGCCTGGCGCTGATGGAAACGGCGATCAAGAGCGGCAAGCTGAAGCGTCCTGACGACGCCAGGCTGCATCTGGGCCAGGCCTACGCCGTGGCCGGCAAGAAGCCGCAGGCCATTTCCACGCTCAAGTCGGTGGGCGGCAAGGACGGCACGGCCGACCTGGCCCGTTACTGGATCATGGCAATCAACCATCCGATGGCCTGAGCGCCGTCCTGATGATGCAGCACCGAAAGGCGCTGCCTGCACCGCAGGCGGCGCTTTTTTCATTGTCGGCTTGAGACAAGCCGGGGCCATGCGGCCGGCAGGAGCGGCCCTGCGGCAGCGCCGCGGCGCGCCCATGGGTGTGCAAGGCGCAACTTGCCCGTATAATCAACTATTTCGCACCAGTTTTACGAGCCAGAACACATGAAGGTATTTCGCGGACTTCCCAACGACACCGCACGCGCGCCGTGCGCGCTCACGATCGGCAATTTCGATGGTGTTCACCTTGGCCACCAGGCATTGCTGGCGCGCGTATGCGGCGCCGCCTCCGAACTCGGTCTGGACGCCGCCGTGATGACGTTCGAGCCGCATCCGCGCGAGTTTTTCGCCGAACGCGCCGGCCGCCTGTCGAGCGCGCCGCCGCGCATCGCCAACCTGCGCGACAAGCTGCAGTCGCTCTCGAACGCCGGCATCGACCGCGTCATCGTCGAACATTTCAACGCCCACTTCGCGAGCATGACGCCGGACGAATTCACCGAGCGCGTGCTGGTGCAGGGCCTGCACGTCAAATGGCTGATGGTGGGCGACGACTTCTGCTACGGCGCCAGGCGCGCCGGCACGGTCGCCACGCTGACCGAGGCCGGGCGCGCGCTCGGCTTTCATGTCGAGACGCTGCCTGCGGTGATGCACGGCTCCCAGCGCATTTCGTCCTCCGAGGTGCGCAGCGCACTGGCGCAGGGCGACTTCGCGCACGCGCAGCAACTGCTCGGCCACCCTTACGCCATATCGGGCCATGTGATCCATGGCCAGAAGCTGGGACGCACGCTGGGCTTTCCCACCCTGAACCTGCGGGTGACGCACCGCCCCGCCCTGTCCGGCATTTTCGTGGTGCAGGTGCACGGCCTGGCCGAACAGCCGCTGCCGGGCGTGGCCAGCCTGGGCGTGCGTCCCACGGTCGACAACAGCGGGCGCATGCTGCTCGAAGTGCATTTGTTCGACTACGCCCAGTCCTGCTACGGCAAGCTGGTGCGCGTCGAGTTCCTCGAAAAAATCCGCGACGAAGAAAAATACGGCGACCTGGCCAGCCTGACGGCCGCCATC
>Ga0207975_100042_pt1 | contig 134606 bp, 120 predicted proteins | sample LakWasMe91_HOW11_2_FD_183913 | JGI IMG/M metagenome (GOLD analysis project Ga0207975, IMG submission 183913) | Freshwater sediment methanotrophic microbial communities from Lake Washington under simulated oxygen tension - Sediment Metagenome... | ecosystem: Environmental > Aquatic > Freshwater...
GGCGACGTCAACTTCGCCTGGCCCAACGCCGAGATTGCGGTGATGGGCGCCAAGGGCGCGGTGGAGATCATCTTCCGTGAGGACAAGAATGACCCGGTCAAGCTCGCCGCCCGTGAGGCCGAGTACAAGGAGCGCTTTGCCAACCCGTTTGTCGCTGGCGCGCGCGGCTTCATCGACGACGTGATCCTGCCGCACGAGACGCGCAAGCGCATCTGCCGGTCGCTGGTGATGCTGCGCGACAAGAAGCTCGACAACCCATGGCGCAAGCACGGGAACATCCCGCTGTAAGGGGTTGCTATGGCACTAGTTACAGAGCTAAGAACACAGCCACTGCAAACAGTGACTAAGCATTCCGCAGTGGATTGCTCCTACACAGTAGTAGCAATCGACGGTCAAAAATTTCTACAACTAGACACCTATGGCTCGGTAGAGCGTGCGATTCCCGGGAAAAAGAGTCAAAGCCTTCGCTTTAGTCCAGAAGTTGTCCAGCAGTTGAAGCAAATTATTCAAGAAAACGGGTTGTGAAATGTTCACCAAAATTCTGATCGCCAACCGTGGCGAAATCGCATGCCGAGTGATTGCTACGGCAAAAAAAATGGGCATTGCCACCGTCGCCGTCTACTCCGACGCCGACAAGGAAGCGCGCCATGTCAAGCTGGCCGACGAGGCCGTGCACATCGGTGCCGCGCCCAGCCGCGAGTCGTATCTGCTGGCCGACAAGATCATTGCCGCCTGCAAGCAGACCGGCGCGCAGGCCGTGCACCCTGGCTATGGCTTCCTCTCGGAAAACGAAGCCTTTGCCAAGCGCTGCGAGGACGAGGGCATTGCCTTCATCGGCCCCAAGGCGCATTCGATTGCCGCCATGGGCGACAAGATCGCGTCCAAGAAGCTCGCCAACGAGGCCAAGGTCAGCACCATTCCTGGATACAACGACGCGATTGCTGGCCCCGAGCAGGCGGTGGAAATTGCCAAGGGCATTGGCTACCCCGTGATGATCAAGGCCAGCGCTGGCGGCGGCGGCAAGGGCTTGCGCGTGGCGTTCAATGACAAGGAAGCCTTTGAAGGCTTTGCCAGCTGCCAGAACGAAGCCCGCAACAGCTTTGGCGACGACCGCATCTTCATCGAGAAATTCGTGCAGGAGCCGCGCCACATCGAGATCCAGGTGCTGGGCGACAGCCACGGCAATGTGATCTACCTGAACGAGCGCGAGTGCTCCATCCAGCGCCGCCACCAGAAGGTGATCGAAGAGGCGCCGTCACCCTTCATCTCTGATGCCACCCGCAAGGCCATGGGCGAGCAGGCCGTGCAGCTGGCCAAGGCGGTGAAGTACCAGAGCGCCGGCACGGTGGAGTTCGTGGTCGGCAAGGACCAGGACTTCTATTTTCTGGAGATGAACACCCGCCTGCAGGTGGAGCACCCGGTGACGGAGTGCATCACCGGCCTGGACCTGGTGGAGCTGATGATCCGCGTGGCCGCCGGCGAGAAGCTGCCCCTTACGCAAGCCGACGTGAAGCGCGACGGCTGGGCCATCGAGTGCCGCATCAACGCCGAAGACCCGTTCCGCAACTTCCTGCCGTCCACGGGCCGCCTGGTGCGCTTTCAGCCACCCGAAGAGAGCATGTTCCAGTCCGACACCAGCAAGAAGCTGGGCGTGCGCGTGGACACGGGCGTGTACGAGGGCGGCGAGATCCCGATGTATTACGACTCGATGATCGCCAAGCTCATCGTGCATGGCACCGACCGCGACGATGCCATCACCAAGATGCGCGCCGCGCTCAACGGCTTCGTCATCCGGGGCATCAGCAGCAACATTCCGTTCCAGGCGGCGCTGCTGGCGCATCCGAAGTTCGTGACGGGCGATTTCAACACCGGCTTCATCGCCGAAAACTACGGCAAGGGCTTTGCGGCCGAAGACGTGCCGCACAGCGACCCGCTGTTCCTGGTGGCGCTGGCCGCCTACATGCACCGCCGCTACCGTGCACGCGCCTCGGGCATCAGCGGCCAGCTGGCCGGGCACGAGGTGAAGGTGGGTGAGGAGTTTGTGGTGGTGACGCTGGGTGCCGAGGGCCAGAACCAGCACCACGACGTGGCGGTGACCGACTTCGAAATGGAAGGCAAATTGCGCTCCAGTGCAGTTGCGGTGGGCGGTAAAAGCTATCAGATCAGCAGCACGGCAACCCTGGGGCAAATCCGCGTTCAGGGCCAGTGCAATGGCATGGGCTTCACGGCCCAGGTGGAGCGTGGTGTGGGCAAGAACCCGCTGGCGCTGCGCATTGCACACAATGGCACGCAGATCGAAGCGCTGGTGCTGTCGCAGCTGGGCGCACGGCTGCACCAGCTCATGCCGTTCAAGGCGCCGCCCGATCTGTCCCGGTTCCTGCTCTCGCCCATGCCTGGCCTGCTGGTCGATGTGGCGGTGCAGCCGGGCCAGAAAGTGCAGGCCGGCGAAAAGCTGGCCGTAATCGAAGCCATGAAGATGGAGAACATCCTCTTTGCCGCGCAGGATGGCGTGGTGGGCAAGATCATGGCGGGCAAGGGCGAGTCGCTCGCGGTGGACCAGGTGATCCTGGAGTTTCAGTGAAATATGCTGCTGGCGCTTGATGGGAAAGCGCTGAAAGCTATCAAAAACAGAGTATTCAAGGGCATTTCTCCATGGCAAGCACAATCACACCCCGCCCCTTCAGGGTGCTGGGCATCCAGCAGGTCGCCATTGGCGGCACCGACAAGCAGCGCATGAAAACCCTCTGGGTGGACATGCTGGGCCTCACCCAGACCGGCACTTTCCAGAGCGAGCGCGAAAACGTGGACGAAGATATCCTGGCCATGGGGCAGGGCGCTTTCAAGGTCGAGGTGGATATCATGCAGCCGCTCGATATCGACAGGAAACCCGCCGTGCACACCACGCCGCTCAACCACATCGGCCTGTGGATCGACGACCTGGCTGCCGCCGTCGAGTGGCTCACCGCGCAGGGCGTGCGCTTTGCGCCAGGTGGCGTGCGCAAGGGCGCGGCAGGCTACGACATCTGTTTTTTGCACCCCAAGAGCAACGACGAGTTCCCGATTGCGGGTGAGGGTGTGCTGATCGAGCTGGTGCAGGCGCCGGCGGATGTGATTACCGTACTGGGTTAAGGTATGGCCCGGCAGCACTGCCGAGCGCATGTGCCCGGGTTCGTGAAACACCTTTGGATGGATTGGGAAAATGGATCGACGGCAGAATATCGACCGACGCAGCGGACAAGACAGAAGGCAGCAAGAGCAAGGCCCACCGACCAGCTATGAGCGGCGCCGCGGGGTCGAGCCACGCCAGCCCGAATTGACCGAGCTGGAGCTGAGCGACGAAGAATTGAAAGCCCTGGGCTTCATTCCCGCCTCGCCCGACCAGCCCAGCCAGCCCAGCCAGCCCAGCCAGCCCAGCCAGCCCAAGTAAAGTCCGCCCAAGCCAAGCCCGTTATGCCAGTGGTACTGGCAGACATTTTTTCTTCTTCGCGCGCATTGATTTGCCTCGCCCCTGAAAGACCCTACATGCCCTCAACCGCCAACACCTCCACCAGCCAGCCCCTGCAGCTGCACCGCCGCGTAGTCCCTGCTGCAGCCCAGGGCCCCTGGACGGTCGATGCCATCCAGGACCTGCTTGACAAGCCCTTGATGGACTTGCTGTTTGAGGCGCAGACGGTGCACCGCCAGCACTGGCCCGCGGGCGACATCGAACTGGCGACGCTGCTGTCGGTGAAAACCGGTGGCTGTCCCGAAAACTGCGGCTACTGCCCGCAGGCCGCCGAGTTCGATACCGGCGTGAAGGCCGAGAAGCTGATGGAAGTGGACGAAGTGGTGCGCGCTGCCCAGGCCGCCAAGGATGCAGGCGCCACGCGCTTTTGCATGGGCGCCGCTTGGCGTGCGCCCAAGGACCGCGATATTGAAAAAGTCAGCGCCCTGATCGGCGCCGTGAAGGGCCTGGGCCTGCAGACCTGCGCCACGCTGGGCATGCTCGAATCGCACCAGGCGCAGGCGCTCAAGGATGCGGGGCTCGATTATTACAACCACAACCTCGATACCGCCCCCGAGTACTACACCGACGTGGTCAGCACCCGCGCCTACCAGGACCGGCTCGATACCCTGCAGCATGTGCGCAGCGCGGGCATCAGCGTGTGCTGTGGCGGCATTGTGGGCATGGGCGAGGCGCCGGTGCACCGCGCAGGGCTGATTGCGCAGCTGGCCAACCTGCAGCCGTACCCCGAATCAGTGCCGATCAACAGCCTGGTGCGCGTGCCCGGTACGCCGCTGGCCGACAGCGAGCCCGTCGATCCGTTCGACTTCGTGCGCGTGATTGCCGTGGCCCGCATCACCATGCCCAAGGCGCGCGTGCGCCTGTCGGCGGGACGCCAGCAGATGGGTGAAGCCGTGCAGGCCCTGTGTTTCATGGCCGGGGCGAACTCGATTTTTTATGGCGACAAGCTACTGGTGACGGGCAACCCCGATGTGGATGCCGATGTGCAACTGCTGGCCAAGCTGGGCCTGAATGGCCACCGCACCACCACCACCGAGACGGATGACCTGCGGGCACATGCGCAACCCCAGGGCGCTTGCGCCTGAACCCCGCGCACCCATCGCGATGCGCGAGCATCTGCGCACTCAGGCGGCATGGCCTTCGGCCATGGTGTCCCAGGCCTTGAGGGCTTCGGCGGCGTACATCAGCGACGGACCGCCGCCCATGTAAACACTCACGGCCAGCATCTCTTCAAGTTCGGCGCGTGTGGCGCCCAGCTTGAGCAGGGCTTTGACATGAAAGCCGATGCAGCCCGAGCAATGCTGGCTCACGCCAATGGCCAGGGCGATCAGTTCCTTGTGTTTGGCGCTGATCGCGCCTTCGGCCATGGAGGCCTGCGCCAGCTGCGCAAACCCGCGCATGGCGTCGGGCTGGTCCTTGCGGAAGGGTGCCAGGTTTTCATTGATGTTGTGTATCAGGCCGGCATGGTCAAACGTGCTCATGAAGGAATTTCCATCAAAAAAGGGGCAATGCCCACGGATCGGAAACAGCGCTGCCGGGGCCTTGCCCCTGTGCTGTGTCCGCGCTGTTATTTCTTCACGGGACAGGTGTTGGTGCCCAGCAGGGTGTAGGCAGGGCAGAAACGGAACAGGCCGGTGGCCAGGAGCACCACGCCCAGCCAGCCCCACCAGCCAACGGTGCCGGTGGCTGCCAGGGCGATCAGCACCAGGCCGGCCACGATGCGCAAGACGCGGTCAAGGCTTCCAACGTTGATCTTCATGATTTTTTCCTTTGCTTGGGGTTGCTGCAGCCCCCTCTGCGGGCCGTTTTGCGAAAAGGCGACGCGGCGAAAAACCGCTTCACCGGGTTACTCGAACGAGGGTGTCACGGGCTTCACCACGGGTTTGCCAGCGGCCAGCCAGGCATCAAACCCGCCGGCAATCGACTGCACCTGCAGATAACCCATGTCCTGCATGGCGCATGCGGCCAGCGCAGCGCGGCCACTGGTCTTGCAATACAGCACCACCTTGAGATCGCGCGATGTGAGCGCCGGCGTGCTGCTGAGCTTGAACTCCAGCATGCCGCGCGAGGCATGGATGGCGCCAGGCAGATGCCCGGCCTGGAATTCGTCGGCCTCGCGTACGTCGATCAGCACGTCGGCGTTGCGGATGGCCTGCTCGGCCTGGTCCATGGAGATTTCCTGGACGCGGGTCTTGGCTGCGGTCACCAGGTCGTGGGCGGTTTTCATGGCAGTTCCTTGTAGTGCATGGGAGTTGAAAAGGAAAATAGTAAACCTCAGCCGCGGCGGATAGGCCGCTGCAGCTGCAGCGACACGCTGCCCACCGAGCCGCCATTGAGCACCTGCTCGTAACCCTGTTGGCGCAGCCACTGCGTCGCCATGCCCGAGCGCGTGCCCGATAGGCAGCACAGCACGAGGGGCGTGGATTTGTCGGGCAAGGCCTGCGCGCAATCGGCGCCCAGGCGGTCCAGCGGCAGGTTGATGGCGCCGTCCACATGGCCGGCGGCAAACTCGCCGGGCGAGCGGACATCGACCACCAGGCAATGGGCCGGCTGTGGAAATGGGTTGAGTTCCATGGTGTCTTGGGGGGAAGGGTGTTACTTGGTGGCCGCAGCGTCCACGGTGGCGTCGTGCAGGGCGCGCTCGTCCAGTTGCCCGGCCAGCGCCAGCAGGCGCAGGCGCTCCAGCGTGAGGGAGGTGCGCAGCTGCGCCAGGGCCAGCTCGGCGCCTGCGGCATCGTTCTGGGCGTTGAGCAGATCGAGCGTGGTGCGGTCACCCACCTGTCGCCCCAGCTGGGTGGCGTCCAGGCGGGCCTGGCTGGCGCGCAGGGCGGCGTCCTGTGCGCCGGTGCGCGCCTGTCCCGCCTGCAGGCGCAGCCACGCTGCGCGGGTTTGCTGCGCCACCTGCTGGCGGGTGCGGTCGAGTTCGGCCTCGGCCTTGGCCTGCAGGTGCAGCAGCTCTTGCTCGCGTGCCCCGCGCTGGCCGCCGGTGTACAGCGGCACCGTGATCTGCACGCCCACCAGGTGCTGCTGGGCGGTGTTGCTGCCCTGGCCGTAGCGGCCCGAGCCGCTCAGGTGCTCGCGGCTGGCCTGTGCCACCAGGTCCACCGTGGTGCCTGCCCCGCGGGCATATTGGGCGACATCCTGGCGCGCAACCTCCACTGCCAGGGCCTGCTGGTGCAGGCCGGGGTTGCGGGCTTGCGCCTGATCCAGCCATTGCGGCAGGTCCGGCACGGCCGGGGTGGCAGCGAGGGCAGGGGCGGGCGCCACCTGCAATGCGTCGGCCGGCCAGCCGGTGGTGTCGGCCAGGGCGCGCTGGGCAATCTGCAGATCCACTTCGGCGGCCAGCACCTGTGCGTCGATGGCGCGGGCGCGGGCAGCCGCTTCGTGGGTGTCGGTCACGGGGGCGTCGCCCAGCTGGAAGCGGTCTTGCGCCTCTACCAGCGCCTTGTTCACTGCCACTTGCTGGCGCTGCAGCAGGCGAAGGCCATCCTGGGCCAGGGCCACGGCAAAGTAGCGTTCGGCGGTCTGCAGCATCAGGGCCTGTTCTGTGGCCTGCCATTGCACATCGGCCAGGTCGGCCGACAGCCCAAGCTTGCGGCCCTGGGTCGTGCGTTCAGGGCTGTACAGCGGCATGCGCGCTCCCACGCTCCAGCGCCCGCCCAGGCTGTTGTCCACCGAGGTATTGAACCCCACATGGGACGAGGTACCCAGGCCCGGCGCGGAGAACGAGGCACCGCCGGCAGAGGTCTGCGAGCCCATGGCGCCGCCCGTTGCCGTGGCGGCCACCGTGGGGCGCCACAGCGCGCTGGCCTGGTCGCGCCGCGTCTGGCCGGCCCGCAGCGCGGCCTGCGCCACGGCCATGTCGGGGTCGTGCTGGCGCGCGGCCTGCCAGGCTTGCAGCAGGTCGCCCGCCTGGGCGCCCGTGATGCCCAGTGCCAGCAAGGCGGCCCACAGGGGCTTGATGCGCATGGTGCGATCTCCGTTCAGTTGCCTGCCACCGCGCCCAGCTTGCGCATGATGGTTTCCATCAGACACCACCGGGTGAAACCGCTTTGCAGCAGGTTGGCGCCGACAAAGGCCGTGAACCACAGCCAGTTGGCGCTGTGGAAGATCGGGCTGCCGGCCACGCCCAGGGCCAGCGACAGCAGGATGAAAGAGCCGCCGATGATGCGAACGAGTTGCCAGGAAGTCATGATGAAGCTCCGTAGTTGAACGATGGGTAAAACAGCAAGAAGGGGCTACCTCGGGCCGGAGGGCTCCTGCAGGCGCTCGATGCCCAGGATCTTGAGCACGTATTTTTCGTAGATCGGGTCGGTGTTGCCGGACTTGATCTTGCCAAGGAAATATTTCTCGAAGGCGATCTTGCCCAGGTGCACCCATTTGCCCTTCTTGAACCAGTTGACGTTGCGCGGCGGAATCTGCGGCAGAGCCACAAAGGCCGCGCCGGTATCGCCCATGTCGGCCAGGCAGATGGCGTTCCAGGTGGCGGTGGCCGTGGCAGGCTTGCCCTCCAGGTCGGCGGCGATGTTGTGCACGATGGCCGAGACCATGGTCTCGATCATGTAGCCCGTCTTGGGGGCGCCGGTGGGCACGGGGGTCACCTCCACGGGCGGAATCGCCACGCACACGCCCGCCGCGAAGATGTTGGGGTAGGCCTTGCTGCGCTGGTGTGCGTCGATCAGCACAAAACCGCGCGGATTGCACAGACTGGGGACGGCGGCCACGGCATCCACGCCCTTGAAAGCGGGCAGCATCATCGAAAGCTTGAAAGGCAGCTCGTGCTGCTTGAGCAGCTTGCCCTGGTCGTCGAGCTGGTCCACCATCATCTTGCCGTCTTCCACGCGCGTGGTCTTGGCGTTGGTGATCCATTTGATGTCCTGGCCGCGCAGCTCGCTCTCCAGCATGCTCTTGCTGTCACCCACGCCGCCCAGGCCCAGGTGGCCGATATAGGGCTCGCTGGTCACATAGGTCAGGGGCACCTTGTGGCGCAGCTTGCGCTTGCGCAGGTCGGCAGACACGATGAAGGCAAACTCATACGCCGGGCCAAAGCAGCTGGCGCCGGGCATGGCACCGATCACCATGGGGCCGGGGTTTTCGAGGAACTTTTCGTAGTCGGCCCAGAAATGCTGGGCATGGTCGACCGTGCAGATGGAGTGCGTGTGGCCATCGATCGGGCCTGCGCCCGGAACTTCTTCGAAGGCCAGCCGGGGGCCGGTGGTGATGACCAGGTAGTCATAGGCCACGGTCTGGCCATTGGCGAGCGCCAGGCTATTGCCCGCCGCATCGATTGTCTGAACAGGGCTGGCAATGAAATCGATGCCCTTGCGCTGCAGCAGGGGGGCGAGCTGCAGCACGATGTCTTCCCTCTGCCGCCAGCCCACCGCGATCCAGGGATTGGACGGCACGAAATGGAAATAGTCCACCGCGCTGATCACGGTGACGCGATGCTGCGCGGGCAGCTTGCTGCGCAACTCATAGGCGGCGGGCATGCCGCCTATGCCTGCTCCGATAACGACGATGTGGGCCATGGTCTGTCTCCTGTGGTGCCTGGGTGAAAATCCGTGCAGATCAATGCGGCGCAGCCTCTGTCGGGCTGCTGCCAGCGGGGGGAACGGAAGAAACAGGTGCAGCGTCCTGGCCGTCACCGGGGTGGCGCACCTGCTTGCGATAGGCCGCGTAATACAGCGTGGGAATGACCACCAGCGTGAGCACGGTGGAGACAAAGATGCCAAAGATCAGCGAAATGGCCAGGCCATTGAAGATCGGGTCATCGAGGATGAAGAACGCGCCAATCATGGCCGCCAGCCCCGTCAGCACGATGGGCTGGGCCCGGGTGATGGCCGAGTGCACGATGGCTTCCTTGAGTGGCGCGCCCTCGCGCACCTGCAGGTTGATGAAATCCACCAGCAGGATGGAATTGCGCACGATGATGCCGGCCAGCGCGATCATGCCGATCATGCTGGTGGCCGTGTACTGCGCGCCCAGCAGGGCATGGCCCGGCATCACGCCGATGATGGTCAGCGGTATGGGCGCCATGATGATCAGCGGCGTGAGGTACGAGCCGAACTGCGCCACCACCAGCAGATAGATGAGAATCAGGCCCACGGCATAGGCGGCGCCCATGTCGCGGAAGGTTTCGTAGGTGATCTGCCACTCGCCGTCCCACTTGATGGCGTAGTCGCGCAGTGCGTCCGAGGGCTGGCGCACAAAGTATTCCACCAGCGGGCCGCCGCCCGGGGTCGGGATCTTTGCGATGTCGCCGCGCATCTGGAACATGCCGTACAGCGGGCTGTCCACCTTGCCCGCCATGTCGGCCACCACAAAGTTCACGGGCAGCAGGTCCTTGTGGTACACGGGCTGCTCGCGCACGGTGTCGCTCACCGTTACCAGCTCGCTGATGGGCACCTGCTTGCCCGAGGCGCCGCGCACCGTCAGCTGCAGCAGCGCGGCCAGGTCGCCATGGCTTTCTTCGGGCAGCTGCAGCACCACGGGCGCGGGGTATTTGCTGGCGTCGTGCAGGTAGGTGGTGGCTTCGCCCGCCAGGCCCGCGCGCAGCGTGCCTACGATGGCCTGCTGCGGTATGCCCAGCAGGGCGGCCTTGCGCCGGTCGATCAGCAGCAGCTTGCGCGGAGCGCTGGCGATGCTGTTGTCGTCCACATCCACCAGACCGGCGGTCTGGCTGAAAACGGTGCGCACGGACTTCGCCACCTGGCGGCGCCCTTCGGCCTCGGGGCCATAGATTTCGGCCACGATGGGAGACAGCACCGGCGGACCCGGCGGTACTTCGACCACCTTCACGTTGGCACCCAGGCGCTGCCCGATCTGCTGCAGGGCAGGGCGCACGCGCGTGGCAATGGCATGGCTCTGGTCCTTGCGGTGCGATTTGTCCACCAGGTTCACCTGGATGTCGCCAACGTCACCGCCAGCGCGCAGGTAGTACTGGCGCACCAGGCCATTGAAATTGATGGGGGCTGTCGTGCCTGCGTAGGCCTGGTAATCGGTCACCTCGGGCACCGTGGCGAGATACGTACCCAGTTCGTGCAGCACCGCAGCGGTCTGCTCCACCGGGGTGCCGGCAGGCATGTCCACCACCACCTGGAACTCCGATTTGTTGTCGAACGGCAGCATCTTGAGCAGCACCAGCCCCGTGGCGGGCAGGGCCACCGACAGCGCAATCAGCACGGCCACCCCCAGGCCCAGCAGGCGGCGGTTGCGGCTGCCGCGCTGGTCATCGAGCAGCGGCGTGAAGATGCGGGTGAACAGGGGGGTGATGCGGGCCGCCATGCCCGAAGGCGCGGCATGCGCCGCCGCGCCGGCTTGGTGCGCCTTCATCCAAAGGCGCGCCAGCCAGGGCGTGACCACAAAGGCAATCGCCAGCGACAGCAGCATGCCCATGCTGGCGTTGATGGGGATCGGGCTCATGTAGGGGCCCATCAGGCCCGAGACAAAGGCCATGGGCAGCAGGGCGGCAATCACGGTGAACGTGGCCAGGATGGTGGGGCCGCCCACTTCGTCCACCGCGCCCGGGATGATCTGTGCGAGCGTCTTGCCCGGAAAGAGCTGCTGGTGGCGGTGGATGTTCTCGACCACCACGATGGCATCGTCCACCAGGATGCCTATGGAAAAGATGAGCGCAAACAGCGATACCCGGTTGAGCGTGAACCCCCAGGCCCAGGAGGCGAACAGGGTCACCGTGAGCGTCAGCACCACCGCCGTGCCCACGATGGCGGCCTCGCGCCGGCCCAGCGCGATGAACACCAGCGCCACCACCGATGCCGTGGCAAACAGCAGTTTCTGGATCAGCTTTTGCGCCTTGTCGTTGGCCGTGGCGCCGTAATTGCGCGTTTCGGCCACCTCAACGCCATCCGGAATGACGGTGTTGCGCAGCTGCTCCACCCGCTGCATGACGGCGTTGGCCACGTCGATGGCGTTTTCACCCGGCTTCTTGGTCACCAGCAAGGTGACGGCGGGATATTCGCCGCCACCGCTGACTTCGGCCTTGCCGTGCCACACGTAGCGGCTCGCGGGCAGGGGGCCGTCGCTGACTTCGGCCACGTCTTTCAGGAACAGTGGCTTGCCTCCGCGCACGCCCACCATCAGCTCGGCCACGTCACTGGCCTGCGTGAGAAACGGGCCGGCCTCTACCGCCACCGCCTGGTTGCCGGCGATCAAATCGCCCACGGGCATGCCCATGTTGGCCGATTGCAGCGCGCTGCGCAGGTCTTGCACGGTGGTGCCGGTGCTGGCCATGCGGGCAGGGTCCAGGCGCACCATCACGGCCCGGCCGGGGCCGCCTACCGTCTGTACTTCGCGCGTGCCGGGCACACGCTTGATTTCAGACTCCATGCTGTGCGCCACGCGCTCCAGGGCAAAGGCGCCGGTGTCCGCATCCTTGCTGAAAAGCGTGAGCGTGACGATGGGGACATCGTCGATGCCCTTGGGCTTGATGAGTGGCTCCTGCACCCCCAGGTCGCGCGGCAGCCAGTCGGTGTGGCTGCGCAGGGTGTCATGCAGCTGCACCAGGGCCTCGGTACGGGCCACGCCCACCTTGAACTGCACGGTGAGAACGGCCACGCCAGGGCGCGAAACCGACATCACATGCTCGGTGCCCGCCATCTGCGAAAGCACCTGCTCGGCCGGCGTGGCCACCATCTGCTCCACATCGGCCACCGAGGCGCCGGGGAACGGAATCAGCACGTTGGCCATGGTGACGTTGATCTGCGGCTCTTCTTCGCGCGGTGTCACCAGCACGGCAAAAACGCCCAGCAAAAATGCCACCAGCGCCAGCAAGGGGGTGATCTGGGCGCTCTGGAACAAGGCCGCGATGCGGCCTGAAATGCCCAGGGCTTTCGGTGTGGGAGTATTCATGTCGGCCATCTCAGCGCACCTTGGCGGCTGCCTGCGGATCGGTGGCTACCTTGTCGCCCTGGCGCAGGCCGCTGAGCACCTCGATCTTTTCGCCGTCAACGCGGCCCAGGCGCACCTGGCGCAGCAGTGGCCTGCCCTGGGCATTGAGCACATAGACCCCCGTCATTTCCGCGCGGCGCACCACGGCGCTGGCCGGAATCTGCACGCGTTGCACGCCCGCCGCCGCGGGCACTGCTGGCAACCACAGCCGGGCAAACATGCCGGGCGCCGCACCCTTCAGATCTGGCGGCAGTGCCACGCGCAATTGCACGGTGTGCGTGGCGGCATCCACCGTGGGCAGCAGCTGGATCTGGCTGGGCTGCACGGTGATGCGCGCCGCCGCGAGCGCGGGAAGTTCGACTTGCAGGGTCTGCGTACCAGCCAAGGCTGCGGCAGCCATTTGCGGCACCATGGCGGTTACACGCAATGCAACAGGGTCATGCAGCCTGACCAGTGGGCGCCCGGGCATCGCCATGTCGCCCAGGGCCACGGGCACCTCGCTCACCACGCCGGAATAAGGGGCCTTTACGGCGTAGAAGCCTGATTGCGTCATCGCGGCCCCTGCCTGCGCCTGCAGTGCCTGCACCTGGGCCTGGCTGGCCTGCAGTTGTGCCTGGGCGCGGTCCAGCGCCGCCTGGCTGATGTATTGCTTCTGGTAGAGCTGTTTCTGCCGCTCGAATTCCTTGCTGGCCACCTGCATGCTGGCGCGGGCGGCATCGACCTGCGCTGCGCTGGCGGCGGCGTTCTGCGTGGCCGCCCGGGCATCGATGCGCAGGATTTCCTGCCCCGCTTGGACCGTGTCGCCGACCTTCACGCCGAGCGAAACAATCGCACCCTGCACCTGGGCCGACAGCGTCGTATCGCGCACGGCCTCCACCACACCATCCACGCTGGCATGCTGGCCTGCGCCAACGGCCTGCACCACATAGGCTTTGAGCGGCGCGGCATCTGCGGCCCAAGCGCCTTGCACGGCCATCAGGCTGGACAGAAAAGCAGCCGTAGCGAGTCGAGGTATCAGCATTCGGTTCTCCGCTCCGTGTGGGATGTATCTTGCAGTACGTTCATTATTTAACTAAATAGCTAATTAGTCAATTGATGTATCATAACCGCCAGTCTGATCCTTGCGTTGCTGGAATCTCCGGCCGTTCAGACCCAGGAGTGACTTATTTATGAAAGACATGCCCCCCCAAGCGCTGGAAGCGGTGGCCGGTTACTTTCAGGTGCTGGCCGAGCCCACGCGCCTGCGCATCCTCAATATCCTGCGAGACGGGGAGCGCAACGTGGGTGATCTGGCGCAAATGTGTGGCTACACGGCGGCCAATGTGTCGCGCCATCTGTCCCTGATGACCAAACAAGGCCTCGTCGCACGCGAAGGGCGGGGCACCAGCGTGTACTACCGCTTTGCAGACGAATCGGTGTATGCGCTGTGTGATCTGGTATGCGACAACATTGCCCGGCAGCTGGAACGATCGGCCGCCAGCAGGGCGCTGTTCACCGTGGCAACGGATTCAGAATAGCGAGCTGCGCAGGGGCAAGCGCAAAGCTGGCCAGGTTTTGCGGGTTCTTTCCAGGCCATCCGCAGGATGCTTCTGCATCTCGCGGGACCGTGGCAAGCGTCACGTTTGCGTCACGCGATGCGGAAACACCAGGGCAAAGCATGTATGCCCCTTGGACGATGTGGCGGTGACGCTTCCTCCGTGGGCTTCGGCGATGGCACGGGTGATGGCCAGGCCCAGCCCGCTGCCCTCGGAATCGGGATGCGCCCTGGCGGGATCGGCCCGGTAGAAGCGGTCGAACAGCCGCGGCAGCATCTTGGGGTCGATCTCGGAGCCCGTGTTTTCCACGGACACCACCGTGGAATCCGCGGTGTCCGTGATGCGGACCGTGATGGTCCCGCCTTCAGGCGTGTGGCGCAGTGCGTTGGACAGCAGATTGCTGGCGGCGCGGCGAAACATCAGGCGGTCGCCCTCCATGGCGCCATCGCCCTCCAGCCGCAACCGGATGCGCTTTTCCTCCGCGACGGCTTCATAGAACTCCAGCAAGGCCAGGGCGTCCTGGCGGGCCGAAAACCGCTCCTGGTGCGGAAGATCCACACCGCGCTCGGTCTTGGCCAGGAAGAGCATGTCGGCCACCATGCGTGCCAGGCGCTGAAATTCCTCTGCATTGGAGGCCAGGATGTCCCGGTAGGTGGCGGCGTCGCGCTTGCTGGACAGGGCCACCTGGGTTTGCGTCAGCAAATTGCTGATAGGGGTGCGCAGCTCATGCGCCAGGTCCGATGAGAAATCGGTCAGGCGCTGGAAATCCTCTTGCAGCCGGTCCAGCATGCGGTTGAGTTCTTGCGCCAAATCAGCCATCTCTACGGGAACGGCTTCTACTGGCATGCGCTCGCCCAGCTTCTGGCTGGTGACCGCGGCCGCGCGGGACCGCATCTCGCGCAGCGGGGCCAGCCCCTGGCGCGCAGCGAGCCAGGACAAGAAAGCGCACAGGACGATGGCGGCGGCCACATAGAGGGCCAGATCGCGCCGCAGGTCCTGTAGAAACTGCGCATGATGATCCGTATCGGTCGCAATCAGAACGCGCAATGTCGCCTGTGAATAGGCGGGCGTGGCCTCGAAACGCAAGGTGTGATAGATGCTGTTGCTGCGCTTCCAGGTGCCGAACGGCTCAACTTCCATCTTGGGCGCTGCCCGTGCGCTTTGCGCATCCGCAGGGAATCCTTTTGAATGGAAGAGAAGCTCTCCCTGCGCATTCGTGATCTGGGCATAGAGGCCGTGGTGGTAGCCCAAGGCCTCGTCCAGGCGCCTGCGTGCATCCTGTGCTGAAGGGGCATTGCGCAGGATATCCTCGATCAAATGCTGCTTGTCCCGCAGCGCGATCTGATCGAGCGTCACGAAATGCCGCCCGGTGGCGACCAGGAACAAGATGCCCAGGCCGAGCACGACCGCAGCGGCCACCACGGTGAAAAAGAGCGTCAGGCGCTGCGTCAGCGGGAGCCTGCCCCAACGGGCGTGCGACAGCACTCAGGGCTCCTCGGGCAGATCCAGCACATAGCCCATGCCGCGCACGGTCTGGATCAGCTTGACGGGATGGCCTTCATCGATCTTCACGCGCAGGCGGCGCATGGCAACCTCGATGACGTTGGTGTCGCTGTCGAAGTTCATGTCCCATACCTGCGATGCGATGAGCGAGCGCGGCAGCACCTCGCCATGGCGACGCATCAGCAACTCCAGCAGGCCAAACTCCTTGGCCGTCAGGTCCACGCGCCGGCCATTGCGGGATACCCGGCGGCGCAGCAGATCGAGCTCCAGATCGGCCACGCGCAGCGTGGTGCCTTCGCTGCCGGCATGGCCGCGCCGCAGGATGATGCGCACCCTGGCCAGCAGCTCGGCAAACGAGAACGGCTTGACGAGATAGTCGTCGGCCCCCAACTCCAAGCCCTTGACCCGGTCCTCCACCTGGTCGCGGGCGGTCAGGAACAGCACGGGCATTTCCAGGCCCCGGTCACGCAAGGATTGCAGCACCTGCCAGCCGTTCAGGCCCGGCAGCATGACATCCAGGATCACCAGGTCGTACTGGCCATGGATGGCCATGTGTAGTCCGTCGGCACCATTGGGCACCAGGTCCGAGCTGTAGCCCGCCTCGCTCAATCCCTGGCGCAGGTAGGCCCCGGTCTTGGGCTCATCCTCGACGATCAATATCTTCACGTGCGCGCTCCTTCGGTGTGCTGGTGTGAGAGTTTGCCGAGCTTGAAGCCATCTGGCATGGAGATAACAAAAATGTAATTTTCAGAACACATGGATGAAAGGATAGGTATTCCAGAATCTCTCCATCGTGAGATTTGAGATTCATCAAGAGGAGCCCATGGCCATTTCCCACCAACCACCAGCGTTGAGGGCGCTCACGCCTTGGACATTGGCGTTGCTTGCCGGAGCCGCCTTCGCGCAAACCCCCCTGGATGCCGGGGCATCCAGGGCCGTTTTGCCGACGCAGTTGCAGTATTCGTCGACCATGAGCGACTACCAAGCCTATAAGGATCAGCCGGTGCAGTCCTGGCGGCAGGTCAATGACCGCGTGGGCTCGATCGGCGGCTGGCGCGCCTATGCGAAGGAGGTCCAGACAGGTGTTCCCGCGTCCGCCCGGGATGCGGTTCCTGCGAACGACCCGCACACCGGTCATCACGGCGGAGGTAAGCCATGATGCGTTTGCGTGCCACACATGCCAGACTGGCGTTGTCCGCGCTCGGACTGGCGGTGCTGACGGGCTGCGCCAGCGTCAGCCTGGACCAGAACATCACTCGTGTGAATGACGAAGCGGGCAGCTTCACGGAGGGCCAGCTCGCCTTGGCTCTCACCCAGGAAGAGCGCGATCAGCGGGCGGAGGTTGCGCGGAATCTGCTGGCCCAGCCTCTGGGGCAGAAGGAGGCGGTACAGGTCGCGTTGGTGAACAGCCCGTCCCTGCAGGCGCTGTTGGCTCAAGGTTGGGCGGAATCCGCTGGCGCCGCGCAAGCGGGCCGGATTACCAATCCTATTTTCAGTTTTGAACGCATGACGGCCGGCCCAGAACTGGAACTGGCTCGCGCGCTTTCCTTTGGCTTGTTGGATTTGCTGACACTGCCGTCGCGGTACGGTGTCGCCAACCGGCTGATGGAGCAATCCCAGCTGCGTTTGACCAGCGAAGTCGTGGATCAGGTCACCCTGGTGCGCCAGGCGTGGGTGCGTGCCGTTGTCGCACAGCAATCGTTCAAGTATGCCAAGCAGGTCTATGCCAGCGCGGAGGCTGGAGCGGAACTGGCCAAGCGCATGCAAGCCGCGGGAAACTTCAACCGCATCACCCGCGCACGCGAGCAAGCCTTCTACGCCGACGCTGCCACCCGGCTGAGCACGGCCCAGCACCAAGTCACCTCCAGCCGGGAAGAGCTGGTTCGTTTGTTGGGGCTGGATGAAGGACAGGTGCAGACGCTCAAGCTGCCCGAACGCTTGCCCGATCTGCCCAAACAGCCACTGGACCCGCAGGCGATCGGATCGCAGGCGACTCGGGCGCGTCTGGATATACGCCTGGCGCAGTCTGCAATGGATGCTGCTGCCAAGGCACAGGGCTTGAACAGCGTGACCAGTTTCACGGATATCGAGCTCACCGGGCGGCGCAACACCACGTTCGACAATGCCGAAGGCACCCGCTCCACCGCGCGGGGCTGGGAGATCGCGCTACGCCTGCCCATCTTTGATTGGGGGGGGATGCAGCGCGCGTCGATGAACGCCCGCACCCTGGCGGCGGCGAACCAGCTCGAAGCCACGGTGCGCTCCGCAGGTTCAAACCTGCGCGAAAGCTACTCCGCCTACCGCACCGCGTACGACGTGGCGCGCCACTATCACGATGAAGTCGTGCCGCTGCGCAAGGTGATCTCGGAAGAGAACCAGCTTCTCTACAACGGCATGCTGATCAGCACATTCGAGTTGCTGGCCGATGCGCGCGATCAGGTCAGCGCCGTTGTCGCAGCCATGGATGCACAGCAGCAGTTCTGGCTGGCCGATGCGGCCTTGCAGGCTTCCCTGATCGGGCGCCCTACCAGCACCCGCTTATCCGCCACATCCAGCGCGCCCACCGGCGGCGATGCCGGCCATTGATGCAGAGACGATTGCAATGACATCCAGAAGAGATTTTTTCAAGTTCGCCGGGATTGCCGGTGGGGCTGTGGCGGCCAGTTCGGTCAGCCGCGTGGCCATGGCGGCCCTGCCCGAGCCGGTCATTCAGTCCAGCCCGAACACGATGGCTCCGCTCGTGCCCAATTCCGGTCGGCCGTACAACCCTGTGGTCACGCTCAACGGCTGGACCCTGCCGTGGCGCATGAACCAGGGCGTCAAGGAGTTCCACCTGGTGGCCGAGCCGGTGGTCCGTGAGATGGCGCCTGGCATGAAAGCCCACCTGTGGGGCTACAACGGCCAGAGCCCTGGCCCCACGATCGAGGTGGTGGAAGGTGACCGCGTGCGCATCTTCGTCACCAACAAACTCCCTGAGCACACCAGCATCCACTGGCATGGGCAGCGCCTGCCCAGTGGCATGGATGGTGTTGCCGGCTTGACGCAACCGGCAATCCAGCCGGGCGACACCTTTGTCTATGAGTTTGTAGCGCGCCGGCCCGGCACGTTCATGTACCACCCGCATGCGGACGAGATGGTGCAGATGGCCATGGGCATGATGGGTTTCTGGGTCACACACCCGAAAGCCAGGCACCCCTTGATCGACGAAGTGCAGCGGGATTTCTGTTTCCTGCTGAGTAGCTACGACATCGAGCCGGGGGCCGCGACGCCCAAGGTCGCGGAAATGACCAACTTCAATATGTGGACATGGAACAGCCGCATCTTTCCGGGCATCGACTCCTTGAATGTTCGCCTCCATGACAAGGTCCGCATCCGCGTCGGCAACCTCACCATGACCAATCATCCGATGCACGTGCACGGACACGAGTTCGTTGTCACGGGTACCGATGGCGGCCCCACGCCCAAAAGCGCACGCTGGCCCGAGGTGACCGCCGACGTGGCCGTGGGCCAGATGCGCCAGATCGAGTTCGTGGCCGACGAGGAGGGTGACTGGGCCTTCCACTGCCACAAGAGCCATCACACCATGAACGCCATGGGGCACAACATTCCCACACTCATCGGCGTGGACCACAGCGGCCTGGCCAGGAAGATCAACAACCTCATCCCGGACTACATGGCCATGGGCGAGCGTGGCATGGCGGACATGGCCGAGATGGAAATGCCCATCCCGGACAACACCATTCCCATGATGACTGGCCAGGGGCCATTCGGTTCGGTGGAAATGGGAGGCATGTTCAGCGTGCTCAAGGTACGCCGTGACCAGAAGCCCGGCGACTACAAAGACCCGGGTTGGTTCAAACACCCCGAAGGCACTGTGGCGCGAAAGTACACGGGCCCCATCGCTGAGCCTGCACGCTTCAGTGCCGAAGGCGGGCAGTCCATGCCGCGTGTTCGCAAGCCTGCAGCACCGACCGAAGTCAACGTACGCAAGCCGACATCACATGGCGAGCATTGAGCTTGTCTTTCATTTCTGATTTGGAGTTCATCCATGAAATTCACCTGGTCCCATACCTTCCGACTCTTCGCCATGCTTGCGTTTGCCACTTCGGGGGCCGCCTTCGCCAGCGGCAGCCATACGGGGGGCCATGACCATAATGGGGATGAGACGGCCATCGGCAAGCCCGGTTTGACCGCCAAGGTCCGCCGCACGATCACCATCGAGATGAGCGACAACATGCGCTACACACCGTCGAACATCCAGGTCAAACAGGGCGAAACCGTGCGCTTCATCGTCAAGAACGTCGGCCAGGTCAAGCACGAACTCAGCCTGGGCACCGAGAAGGAACTGCTGGAGCATCTGGAGCAGATGAAGAAATTCCCCGACATGGAACATGACGAGCCCAACAAGGTGACGTTGCAGCCTGGCAAGCAGGGCGACATCATTTGGCAGTTCACCAAGGCCGGGTCCGTGAACTTTGCATGCCTGATGCCTGGCCACTACGAAGCAGGCATGAAGGGCGTCGTCCGGGTGGGCCGCAAGTGATGGCTTCGATACAGCGCGCCCGCCCATAGATAAATAGATCCATCCATTCATACTTAGAGGACACCATGCACACCATCAAGAACATTCTTGCCATCTCCGCTCTTGCCATGGGCATAGCCATGCCCGTCAGCAGTTTTGCTCAAGCGACGATGGATCACGGCAAGATGGCGATGTCCCACGCATCGGACTCCATGACCGACGGCGAGGTGAAGAAAGTCGATCCGGACAACGGCAAGGTCACCCTCAAGCACGGCGAGATCAAGAACCTGGACATGCCCGGCATGACCATGGTCTTCACAGTCCGCGACAAGGGCCAGCTTGCCACGCTCAAGCCCGGTGATAAGGTGCAGTTCGTGGTCATCCAGGAGGGCGGCAAGATGGTCGTCACCGACATCCAGCCCGTGCGCTGAGCAAAGAAGCAACCACGCCGTGCCGCCGGACGCGGCAACCCCAGTCAACTCTCACAGCAGGAAGGAAGCATCATGATTCACATTCGCCACTCTCTGATCGGCCTCTGTATCGCCGCCGCCTCCGCAGGCGTATTGGCACAAGGTGCGGACGAGCACAAGGATCACCACCCGGCGGACGCTGCCGCCCCTGCGGCAACCGCGGTGCCAGCACCTGCCGCAGCACTGCCATCGCCGGGCCGGGCCATGGGCTCGGGTGACATGGCCGCCATGGACCGGCAAATGCAGGCCATGCAGGTCATGCACGAGAAGATGGCCGCCGCCAAGACGCCCCAGGAGCGCCAGGCATTGATGGCTGAGCACATGAAGACCATGCAGGACGGGATGCGCATGATGGAGTCGATGCAAGGGCAGATGGCATCGGGCCAGCCATCCACCGGCATGACGAACATGCAGCGCGATCCACAGATGATGGACAAGCGCATGTCCATGATGGAGTCGATGATGCAGATGATGATGGATCGCATGCCGACCACGCCAACCAAATAACGCATCCACTGAATTGGGGGGACACCATGAACCATCAACACGACGGACACGATTCACCCCCCAGCTTCTGGCGTTCTCGCTATGCCATAGGCCTTGTGGTGATCGGTGCCGTGGCGGCGTATTTCCTGTGGACAGAACACCTCGCGCACGTTGTCGGGGCGCTGCCTTTTCTCCTGCTTCTCGCCTGCCCGCTGATGCATGTCTTCATGCACGGCGGCCATGGTGACCATGGTCACCATGGCCAGGGCAAGCCTGGTGCGTCGAAAACTGCCGAATCACGCAAGGAAGGGGATCCACGATGAACCACACCGAATCTGCGTACGGCCTGTGGTCGCTGGTCATCATCAATTCAGCGATCTTCATCATGTTCGCTTTCAGCTTTTTCAAGCCTGCGACGGCCCGTGACTGGAGGACGTTTGGCGCATTCGCAGCCTTCATCGTTGCTCTGTTCGTGGAGATGTATGGCTTCCCGCTGACGATCTATCTGCTGTCGGGCTGGCTGCAAACCAAGTTCCCCAACCTGGATCTGCTCTCCCACACCTCGGGTCACTTGTGGTCCACCCTGTTGGGCGAAAAGGGCGATCCGCATTTTGGCGTTTTGCACATCGCCAGCTACGTTTTTCTGGGCTTTGGTTTCTACCTGTTGTCCACCGCGTGGAATGTGCTGTACCACGCCCAGCGTCGCCAGTCGCTTGCTACAGCAGGCCCCTACGCACGCATTCGCCACCCGCAGTACGTGGCTTTTGTCATGATTTTGCTGGGCTTCCTGCTGCAGTGGCCCACGTTGCTGACCTTGGCCATGTTCCCGGTCTTGCTCCTGATGTACGGACGTCTGGCCATCACCGAAGAGCACGAAATGCGCAAACAGTTTGGTGCTGAGTACGACACTTACGCCCAGCGCACACCACGGTTTCTCCCCCGCATGGGCAAGGCCCAGTCGAAAACTGACTCCGTGTCAAACAGATGATCTAGAGTTTTCCCCTGGCGGTACACGTTTCATTGTCTAGGAGTTTGAAATATGAGCACGATGGATCTGCAAGTCGAGGGCATGAGCTGTGGCGCATGTGTCAAGCACGTCACGCAGGCGTTGCAGCCGCTGGCGGGGGTCCGCGGGGTGGAGGTCGATCTCTCGTCTGGCCTTGTGCGGGTGAGCGGGGAACTGGCGCAGGGCAGCGCGCCTTTGTTGGTGGCCTTGAGGGATGCGGGCTACCCCGCGAAGCTGGCCACAGATGCGTCCACTCCCGTTGCCACCTCGCAGCCCAAAGCCTCGGGTTGCCACAACGGCGGAGCGGGGGGCTGCGGTTGCCGATAACGGCCACTGCATTCATTTCCGATCAACCGGGCGGGCGCGTCCGCGCCCCATACCTCTTGCGAGCAACTCTGAAGGAGCAACGCCATGGATCAGCCTGACCACAACGCCCATACGCCATCGTTTTGGCGCCGCCCCGCCGGTATGGCGCTGGCAACGGCGGCCTTGATCGCCGGTTTTTTCCTGCTGCGAGAGCACTGGGGCCATGTTCTGGGTTATTGGCCCTACCTGCTGCTGCTCGCCTGCCCGCTCATGCACCTGATGCACGGCCACGGCGGCCATGGTGGGCACGGCAACCATGCGCAGCCGCCCCGGCGCACCCACAACGACAAGGAATAAGCAATGGACACGCATGCACACCACCATCACGGCAGCCACCCCCTTGCCGAGCCAGCCCCGCCAACGGATCTGAAGGATCCGGTGTGCGGCATGACCGTTACGGAGCAGTCTGAACACCATTCGACGCACGAAGGCCGGCCCTACTATTTCTGTAGCGCCAAGTGCCAAGGCAAGTTCGCGGCGAACCCACTGCAGTACCTGGTATCTGCAGCGCCCGCGGACACCGCGCCAGAGCCGGCCGGCACCATCTACACCTGCCCCATGCACCCCGAGGTGCGGCAAGATCACCCAGGCAATTGTCCGAAGTGCCAGATGCGCCTGGTTCCGGAGGGAGATGCCGTCTCATCGCACGAACATGGCCACAATCCTCCCCATAAGCCGCAGCCAGTTGCGCCCGCGGACACCGCGCCAGAGCCGGCCGGCACTATCTACACCTGCCCCATGCACCCCGAGGTGCGCCAAGACCATCCAGGCACCTGTCCCAAGTGCGGCATGACATTGGAGCCCATCATTCCCCTGGACGAGGAAGACAACCATGAACTGAAGGATTTTCAGCGCCGCTTCTGGTGGACACTGCCCTTCACGTTCATCGTCACCATTCTTGCAATGTTCGGCCATCGCCTGGGATGGTTTGACCTGAAAGTGCAGACTTGGCTTGAACTGGCGCTGTCCCTGCCAGTCGTTTTGTGGACTGGCTGGCCATTTTTTGTACGCGGCTGGCAATCCCTCGTCCTGCGCAGCCCCAACATGTGGACCTTGATTGGTCTGGGTACGGGCGCGGCCTTTCTCTACAGCCTGGTGGCCACCCTGGCACCGGGCGTGTTCCCGGATTCGTTCGTCTCCATGGGGCGTGTGGCTGTGTACTACGAGGCGGCCGTGGTCATCATCTCGCTGACCATGCTGGGCCAGATCATCGAGTTGAAGGCCCGCTCGCAAACCTCTGCGGCGATCAAGGCGCTGCTCGGTTTGGCGCCCAAGACGGCACGCCGCATCAATGCGGACGGCAGCGAAGAAGACGTACCCCTGAACCATGTGCACGTCGGAGACCTGCTGCGCATTCGCCCCGGCGAGAAAGTGCCGGTCGATGGCATCGTGACCGAGGGCAGCAGCGCTGTCGATGAGTCCATGCTGACCGGTGAGCCTGTGCCGGTGACCAAACGCATTGGTGACAATGTCATTGGTGCCACGATGAACACCAGTGGGGCCTTGGTGATGCGCTCCGAGAAAGTCGGCGCGGCCACCATGCTGTCGCAGATTGTTCAGATGGTGGCCAATGCACAGCGCTCGAAGGCGCCCATGCAGCGCATGGCGGATGTGGTTGCCGGGAAGTTTGTTCTCGTGGTGGTGCTCATCGCCATTGCCACCTTCTTTGTCTGGGGTTTGTTCGGTCCGGAGCCTAGTTGGGTGTTTGGCCTGATCAATGCCGTCGCCGTGCTGATCATCGCCTGCCCCTGTGCGCTGGGGCTGGCCACGCCCATGTCGGTGATGGTCGCCACGGGTCGGGCAGCCACGCAAGGCGTGCTGTTCCGGGATGCGGGTGCCATCGAAAAAATGCGCGAGGTGGATACGCTGATTGTGGACAAGACCGGCACGCTCACCGAAGGCAAACCCGCCTTTGACACCGCAGTCGGTGCCGCCGGCTATACGGCGGACGAAGTATTGCGCCTGGCTGCCAGCCTGGACCAAGGCAGCGAACATCCTTTGGCAGAGGCCATCGTCAGCGCCGCACGCGCCAAAGGCCTGGAACTGGTCAAGCCGGTGGATTTCGAGTCAGGCAGCGGGATCGGCGTGCGAGGCCTCGTCGATGGCAAGCGCCTGGTGCTGGGAAACACCGCATTGATGGCGCAGGAGGGCGTGGCGACGGATGCGCTCAAGACCGACGCTGAGCGCCTGCGCAGTGAAGGCGCCAGCGTGATGCATCTCGCCGTGGACAGACAGCTGGCGGGCATCCTGGCCGTGACCGACCCCATCAAGGCCACTACGCTGGAAGCGATCAAAGCTTTGCACGCCAGCGGCTTGCGCATCGTGATGGCGACGGGAGACGGCCTGACCACGGCCAAGGCCGTGGGGGCCAAACTTGGCATCGACGAGGTGCATGGCGAAGTCAAGCCCGCCGACAAGCTTGCGCTGGTGGAACGGCTGCAGAAAGAGGGCCACATCGTTGCCATGGCCGGCGATGGCATCAACGATGCGCCTGCGTTGGCCAAGGCCGATGTCGGCGTGGCGATGGGCACGGGCACCGACGTGGCCATGAACAGCGGCCAGGTCACGCTGGTCAAGGGCGACTTGCGCGGAATCACTGCGGCGCGCGACATCTCCACTGACACCGTTCGCAACATGCGCCAGAACCTGCTGTTCGCATTCGTTTACAACGGCATTGGGGTGCCGATTGCGGCAGGTGTTCTATACCCGTTCACGGGGTGGTTGTTGTCCCCGCTGATCGCGGCACTGGCCATGAGCATGAGTTCGGTGTCGGTGATTGGAAATGCGCTGCGTTTGCGGCGGAGCAAGAAATGATGCCGTAGTCCGGAGGAATGATGAAAACCCCCACGCCACCACCAAAACCTCAGGCCTCTCCAAGCGCCAGGCCGCGGAGGGGGAAAGCAGCGATACAAAGGGAGCAACGCCTGGCGGAGGATCTGCAACCAGCCGTCCTGGACCATTCCGAGGAGTTGACGAAGCCTGCGGCACAGAATGCGTCCAGTGGCATGAAAGGAGCAACCGAAGCACTGTCGGCGCAGGACTTTTTTGACTACCAGCGGGACTTCTTTGAACGCTCCATCATGTTCTGGGACACGCTTCGCCAACGCGCGAACAACATGCTGGAGCACGAACGAGCCGGGTTGCCGCCGCTTTTGGACTTCAAGTATGAAACGCTGCTGGACGCGCGCAGCTTCGAGCGGCCGGTCAACTATGCACTGCTGCGCATCACCGAAATAGACGTGCATTGCTGGGACGACTGCGTCGATCCTGAAAAACCTCCGGTCATTGTTGTCGATCCACGCGCCGGCCATGGCCCCGGTATTGGCGGCTTCAAGCGCGACTCTGAAGTCGGAATGGCCATGCGTGAGGGCCATCCGGTCTATTTCGTCATCTTCTTTCCCGAGCCTGCCCTGGGGCAGACCCTGGCAGATGTGTTGCATGTGCTGCGGCGTTTCGTCGAAGAAGTGGCCCAACGCCATCCTGGCAAGCCTCCTGTGCTCTACGGCAACTGTCAGGCCGGGTGGGCGGTGACACTGCTGTCCGCCGACTGCGCTGGTCTGGTCGGACCGGTGGTACTCAATGGCTCGCCTTTGTCGTATTGGGCTGGCGAGTCCGGTGTCAATCCGATGCGTCTTTCCGGGGGGCTCCTGGGCGGCAGCTGGTTGGCGCATCTGACGGCTGACCTGGGCAATGGCCGTTTCGACGGGGCTTGGCTGGCGCAGAATTTCGAGAACCTCAAGCCAGAAAAGGCGATTTGGGAGAAGTACGCCCAACTCTTCACCAACGTTGACACTGAGCAGGGACGCTTTCTGGACTTTGAACGCTGGTGGAACGGTTTTTATTTCCTGAGCCGGGAAGAGATCCTCGCGATCGTTGAGAACCTGTTTATCGGCAACCAGCTGGAACGGGGCCTTTTCCAGATTTGCCAAGGGTGCACTGCAGACCTGAGACGGATCAGGAATCCCATCGTCATCTTTGCTTCCTACGGCGACAACATCACGCCACCGCGCCAGGCGCTTGGATGGATTCCGGCTGTCTACCAAGACACCGATGATCTCCAGCGGGCCGGGCAGCGCATTGTCTACCTCACGAACCCGCACGTCGGCCATCTCGGCATTTTTGTGTCGGCCGGAGTCGCTCGTCTGGAGCACCGGGCCATCCTGGAGAGCCTGGCCGACATTGAAGCGCTGGCACCGGGCCTTTACGAAATGAAGATAGACAACCCGTCGGGTGACCCGGACTGTCATAAGCCGTCCTACCGCATCCGCTTCGAAACCCGTGATGTGGAAGACCTGAAAACCGACTACCCGCAAGAAGCCTTTGAGCGTGTGAAACAGATCTCGACATTCAACGAGGCGCTTTACCGGGCATTCGTCAGTCCCTGGGTGCAATCGTTCGCTACACCCTGGACAGCCGAAATGCTCAAGTGGCTCCATCCGATGCGCAGCAGCAGGTATGTGTTTTCAGAAGCATTCAACCCCTGGATGAGAGCGGTCAGCATGCTGGCCGAGCCGCTCGCCAGGAGCCGACAACCGCTGGCGCCGCATCACCCATTGATCGAGCGTGAGCGTAAAGCTGCGGAACAAGTAACCCAGGCGCTGGGACGACTTCGCGAAGGCCGCGACGCTGCGATCGAGCAAGCGTTTCGTCTGATGTTTCAAAGTCCTGATTTGTTCTTGAGCGTCCCGGGGACGATGGGCAAAACCGGAGACGGTGGTACAGGGCGCAACAAAGCGGACTGAGCCCTGAGCATCTGTGGTACTGCCGATACTGCGACCTGCGTACGGATGCCCGGAGCAGGTTAGAGAAGTCAGCCTGAGAAAGCTCCCCGCAAGCCAACCTTGGAGCCCATAAGAATGACGGTCATCGACATTCGAATTCAGCGAATCACGCAGCTTTACGACTCTCTGGACCCTTCGCCGCTCCATGAGAAGGCACTGAGCCATGCCGTTGAAAACTATATCGTCGACTGTGCGGGTGAGCACGGTCCGGATGAACCGCTTCGGCTTGTGGTTCATGTCCCGGTGTCCATTAAAGAGTACGAAATCGAAATCACGCGAGCGATCCACACACATTTCCAGGCGCAGCATGCGCAGTGCAGGCGCCGATATCGACGAAGGATGCGACAGGGCATGCGCTTTCTGTTCACGGGACTCACCGTTCTGGGGACGACCCTGCTTGCACGTGCCTTGTTGGTTCATCCTGGCAACAGCAAAGTGCTTGTTGCCATCAGCGAAGGCCTGTTGATTGTTGGCTGGGTGGCGATGTGGCGCCCGATCGAGGTGCTCCTGTTCGAGCGTGTTGAAAACCACCAGAACATGGCGCTTTTTGACCGTCTTTCCCGAATCGACGTGGAGTTCGCCCTTGATGCGACTGCGTTTGGCACAGGGGAGAACAGTGGCGAAACCGGTGACTTGCGGACACCGGCCTTGTTGCCTTGACGGGTGCTCCTGTCCGTTGGTGGAACAACCCATCGGGCCCTCAAACGCGCCAATGTTCATCATGGGCCCCTGGGTCCCGTCCCAGAAATTCCTGACAGGAATGTAATTTTTGAAACACCTTTCCGTTAGCCGTCGGCTCGCAAAATACACAACGTGCATTCGCACAAGGCGGGCGGATTCAGATTGGAAGCGCAACATCCTGGATTTCAGTGGGCGAGGGTAGGGTGCTGCGTGAGGAAATTATGTTGGACACAGATTGGACCGAAGTGGTGGATCAGTTGAATGTCGACTTGCACTTTCCCTGTGGGGCGGTCGTGATGCCTGGCGTGCGAAATATGCTGCAGGGGGCTATGCAGGTCATCCACGGAGAGCGTCGATGAATGGCTACGAACTACCACCTGACGCTTCAGGCCTGGTCGCCGCGCTTGCTGTCGGTCTGGTGATTGGCCTGGAACGCGGCTGGCACGACCGCGAATTGCCGGAGGGAGGGCGGGTTGCCGGTCTGCGCACCTTTGCCCTGACCGGACTGCTCGGTGGTGTGCTTGGGCATCTGCAGCCAGTTTTCGGCGCCTGGCCTTTGCTGGGTGCGCTGCTCGGACTCTCCTTGCTGCTGACGGTGTCCTACGCCCGAAATGCCAAACTGACTGGCAACCTGAGCGCAACCACCCCGGTGGCGATGCTGCTCACTTTGGTCCTGGGCGCCTTTGCGGCACACGGCCACATCACCTTGGCGTTGTCGGCAGCGGTGATTGGCGCTGTGTTGCTGGACCTTAAGCCGACCTTGCACGGTTGGTTGCGCTTGATCGATCACCGCGAGTTGACGGCATCGCTACAACTGCTGGTGTTGTCCATGGTCATCCTGCCTTACCTGCCCAATACGGTCCTGGGGCCCTATGGCGCGCTCAATCCGTACCAGCTGTGGTGGGCCGTCATCCTGATTGCGGGCCTGTCGCTGACGGGCCACTTTGCCATGCGGATCACCGGCGCGCAAAGGGGTGTGCTGTGGACCGGGATTCTGGGAGGGCTGGCCTCTTCCACGGCCGCCACATTGGCCTTGGCCCGCTATGCACGCGAGCAGCCTTCGCTGGCCGGCGCGGCGGCTGCTGGCACGTTGGCCTCGTGCGGCGTCATGTTTTTTCGCATGGTCGTTCTGCTGGGCGTCATCCAGCCGAAGTTGGTGTCCACCTTCGGCAGCGCCCTGGCAGTCACTGGCGTGGTGCTGCTGTGTATTGCGCTATGGCGGTGGCGCAAACTGGACCGTACCGCAGTGGGGGAGGGCGCTATCGGCGCGATGGCGCCATTCGACCTTGGCACTGCGCTCGGCTTTGGTGTGTTGCTTGCTGTCATGAGTGTCCTGGTGCCCGCGGCAAAGCAGTGGCTGGACACCAGCGGCCTCTATGTGTTGTCGGCGGTTTCTGGCCTGGCGGACGTGGACGCGATCTTGATCTCGCTCGCTCGGCTGCATGGTGCCGGGGGATTGTCAACGGTGGCCACCGTCACGGCGCTCGGTCTCGCGACGTTGGCAAACATGGTGACCAAGGCTGGCATCGCCTGGACGACGGGTGGGGCGCAGGTCGGTAAATCGGTTGTTCTCGGCTACCTGGGCGCGATGGCGTGCGGAGCGGTCGTATTGGCGTTGAGCGTGACGCTTTCGTGAGCCTCACCAGCCACGTTTTCCGAATTCTTGTGTTTGAACAATAGGGATCACCGCTATGGAAAAGTCATTTCATCGTTTCTCTGAACTGTTTGCCCAGCTCGGCTTGCGCACGGGCGAGGCCGGCATTGGGGCGTTCCTGAAGGCGCATTCACCACTTCCGACCGATGTGCTGCTGGCCGATGCGCCGTTCTGGACGCCAGCGCAGGCGACGCTTTTGCGCGAAGAACTTCTGGAAGATGCGGACTGGGCCGAAGTCATTGACCGGTTGAATGTTGCCTTGCGTGCACCCAGGGGGCGGTCATGATGCCTGTGAGGAATCGCCTGTCGTTGGGTGTGGTACTGGTGTCTCTTGTGCTGAGCCCGATGGTTTACGCGCAAGAGGTCAAGCTGGGGTCGAGTGTCGAAGGGTTGCTGCAAGCGGCCAGGGAGCGAAACCCCGAAGTCGCCAGTATGCGTTTTGATGCGGATGCGGCAGCAGAACGCGTCGTGCCTGCGGGCGCCTTGCCGGACCCCAAGTTCCGAACCGAATTGCGTGACATCACGCGCATGGGGGCACAAAACCCCACCCTGCTGCCAGGGCGCGTGGGAAGTACCCGCTACCTGCTGATGCAGGATCTGCCCTGGATGGGTAAACGCGGTCTGAAGCGCGAGGTGGCTCAGTCGCAAGCAGAAGCCGCGAGAAGCCGTGCAGCAGGCACCTGGATTGAACTGGCCGGCAAGATCAAGACAACGTATGCCGAGCTCTATTACCTGGATCAGAACGAACGTTTGTCGCGCGAAATATTGGACCTGATGGCGCGGCTGGAAAAGGTTGCCCAGGTCCGCTACGCGGGCGGGCTTGCTGCGCAACAGGACGTGATCCGTGCGCAGGTGGAGCAGTCCACCATGCGCAACGAACTGATTGCACTGGACGCGGAGCGCCGCCAGCTCCAGGCCCGACTGAATGCTCTCGTGGGGCGTCCGACTTCGGAGTCTTTGGCGGCACCCGAGCAGATCCGTGCATTGCCGCCGCTGGAGCAAGTCAGCTTCGCGGCCCTGGAGGTGCGCGCCCGGATGAACAATCCGCTGCTGCGCACGGAAGAGTCCCAGATCAGGGCTGCCGAGAAGAGCCGCGAGTTGGCCTACAAGAACCGCTATCCCGACTTCAACGTCGGCATCTCTCCGATTCAGTACCGGGGATCGGTCAAAGAGTGGGAATTGATGGTCGAGGTGAACATTCCCCTGCAGCAAGACGCGCGGCGCGCCCAGGAGCGGGAGTCCGAGGCGATGTTGGCCGCTGCGCGCTCACGCCAGGAAGTTGTCACGAACCAGGTCTTGGCAGACCTTTACGCCAACGTGGCAGGTTTCGAGTCTGCCCGGCGTTCGCTGGCGTTGACGACGGACAGCCTCTTGCCGCAATCCGAGTTGACCTTCCGCTCGGCGCTGGCCGGATACCAGACGGGCAAGGTGGATTTTGCAACCTTGCTGGATGCGCAGCGCCAAATTCGCCAAACCAAATTGAATCAGATCAAAGCCGGAGTAGACGCACAGAAGCGGCTTGCCAGCATTGAAAGCATCGTGGGGGAAGAACAATGACAACAGGGTTCAAGGCAGGCGTGCTCTTGGCTATCGTCGCCGCGGGGTTGGCGGCGGGCGGTGGCTATTGGATGGGGCAGCGCCCATCCGAAGTCCGCAGTGGTGACCAGACTGCGTCGCCGGGCGCTTCTGATGTTTCCGCCAAGAAGGAGCGCAGGGTGCTTTTCTACCGTAACCCGATGGGGCTGCCCGACACTTCTCCCACACCGAAAAAAGATCCGATGGGGATGGATTACATCCCGGTCTACGAGGGAGAGCAGGAAGAAGCCCAAACCAGTTCCAACCAGATTCGCATCAGTACCGAAAAGATTCAGAAACTCGGCGTTCGCACCGAGGAGGCCATTCTGCGTTCACTGGACAAGGTGGTGCGATCTGCCGGACGCATCGAACCAGACGAGCGCCAGACCTTCACCATCGCTGCCAAATTTGAGGGTTACGTCGAGCGTCTGCATGTCAACGTCACAGGACAGGCTGTGAGCAAGGGGCAGCCGCTGTTCGAAGTCTATAGTCCCGAACTGGTGTCCGCTCAACGCGAGTACGCCATTGCAGCACAGGGCGTCGATGCGTTGAAGGATGCCTCGGGTGAGGCACAGCGTGGCATGCGTGAGCTGGCTGACTCCAGCCTGGCGCGGCTTCGCAATTGGGACATTTCGGACGAGCAAGTCAAGGCCTTGGCCAAATCTGGCGAATCCCGCCGCACGCTGACATTCCGCTCCCCGGTGGCTGGGATCATCACCGACAAGAAGGCCGTCCAAGGCATGCGTTTCATGCCGGGTGAAATGCTCTACCAGGTTGCAAACCTGTCCTCGGTCTGGGTGATCGCGGATGTTTTCGAGCAAGACATCGGATTGGTCAAGTTGGGGGGCAAAGCCAGGGTGCAGATCAATGCCTACCCAGACAAGGTGTTCCAGGGGGCAGTCAGTTATGTGTACCCCACCCTGAAGCCTGAAACCCGAACGGTGCAGGTGCGCGTCGATTTGTTGAACACGGGTGGCTTGCTCAAACCGGGCATGTTTGCCCAGGTGGAACTTCCGACCGCCAGCAAGGGCACTGTGTTGACAGTGCCGACTTCGGCCGTGATTGACAGCGGCACGCGCCAGATCGTCCTGGTGCAGCTCAAGGAAGGCCGATTCGAACCCCGCGATGTCAAAGTGGGCGCACGCAGCGACGACCGCATTGAAGTCATCGAAGGCGTACGCGAGGGAGAGCAGGTGGTAATCGCTGCCAATTTCCTGATCGATGCAGAAAGCAACCTCAAGGCGGCCGTGGGGGGCTTTGGGCACTCCTCACATGGGACCAAGCCGGACGCACAAGGCACCCCGGATGCGGGCAAGCCTGCTGCCTCCGTCGGGCACCAGGGTGAGGGCAGGGTGGATGAGTTGGATACCAAGGCCGGCATGGTCACCATTGCCCATGGCCCCATACCTACCCTCAAATGGCCCGCGATGTCGATGGAGTTCAAGGTCTCCAACAACGGGTTGCTGGCGGGCATGAAGCCTGGCGCATTGGTCGCCTTCGAGTTTGTGGAGCGTGGGCAGGGCGAATGGGTGATCACCTCCGTGAAACCCGTGGGCAACGCGGCGGCCAATGCGCACACCGGCCATAACTGACCGTCAGGGAACACCATGCTCGCGAAGATCATTGACTGGTCGGGAAACAACCGCTTCCTGGTACTGCTGGCCACCCTTTTTGTCATTGCCGGGGGGGTGTTCGCGGTACTGCGAACACCGCTGGACGCGCTGCCGGACTTGTCCGACGTGCAGGTCATCGTCTACACCGAATACCCTGGACAAGCGCCCCAGGTGGTCGAGGACCAGGTCACCTATCCGTTGACCACATCCATGCTGTCGGTACCCAAGTCCAAAGTGGTGCGAGGTTTTTCGTACTTTGGAGCGTCCTTCGTTTACATCATCTTCGAGGATGGCACAGACATCTATTGGGCACGTTCGCGCGTGCTGGAATACCTCAACTTCGCATCCAGCCGAATGCCCAAGGGCGTCACGCCGCAAATCGGCCCTGACGCCACTGGCGTGGGTTGGGTCTACCAGTACGCGTTGCTTGCCAAGGACAAGACCCTGGCCGAGTTGCGCACATTGCAAGATTGGTACCTGCGCTATCAGCTGACCAAGGCACATGGCGTTGCCGAGGTGGCATCCATTGGTGGTTTTGTCCAAACCTACCAGGTCACCGTCGATCCGGTGAAGCTTCGGGCTTATGGCATTCCGTTGGCCAAGGTATCACAGGTTATTCGCGATTCCAATCGTGACGTCGGCGGCCGCGTCGTTGAGATGGCCGAGACGGAATACATGGTGCGCGGCAAAGGCTATTTGCGTGGCGTAGCGGACATTGAAAATCTGGTCATCAAGGCCGAAAAGGGTACGCCCGTATTGATTCGAGACATTGCCCGCGTCGAAATCGCTCCCGACGAACGGCGCGGTCTTACCGAACTCAATGGGGAGGGTGAGGTGGTCTCGGGCATCGCCATGGCCCGCTATGGCCAGAACGCCCTGGAGGTCATTCATAACCTGAAGGAGAAGATCACAGAAATTTCGGCAGGGCTGCCGCAAGGTGTCAGTATCCAGGCGGTGTACGACCGATCCGACCTGATTTATCGGGCCATCGATACGCTCAAGCGAACGCTGCTGGAGGAAAGCCTGATCGTTGCCTTGGTCTGCATGGTCTTTTTGATGCACATTCGATCAGCCCTCGTGGCTATCTTGATGTTGCCCGTGGGTGTGCTGATTTCCATCATCGCGATGCGCCTGTTGGGCATGAATTCCAACCTGATGAGCCTGGGCGGTATCGCCATTGCGATCGGTGCCATGGTGGATGCGGCCATCGTCATGATCGAGAACGCCCATAAGCATTTGGAGAGACTCCCGCCCGGGCACGACGACAAGCAGCGAGCGCAAGCCATGATCACCGCTTGCAAGGAGGTCGGCCCGGCACTGTTCTTCTCGCTGCTCATCATCACCGTGTCGTTTCTTCCCGTGTTCACGCTGGAATCACAGGAGGGACGCATGTTCTCGCCGCTGGCTTTCACCAAGACCTTCTCGATGGCGGGCGCGGCGCTGCTGTCGGTGACGCTGGTACCGGTGCTCATGATGATTTTCATTCGCGGGCGCATCATGCCGGAGTCACGTAACCCGGTGAACCGATTCTTGATCTGGGCCTACCGACCCATCATCGCCGGTGTGATGCGCTGGAAGAAGGTGACCATTGCTCTTGCCCTGATGGTGCTGGGGGTGTCGTTCTATCCGGCCAGCAAGCTGGGGTCGGAGTTCATGCCGACACTCAATGAAGGCACCTTGCTCTACATGCCCGCTTCGCTGCCCGGAATGTCGATCACCAAAGCCGCCGAGTTGCTGCAGACGCAAAACAAGATCATCAAGAGCTTTCCGGAGGTGGAGTCGGTCTACGGCAAGGCAGGGCGAGCCAACACGGCCACCGACCCCGCACCGACGGAAATGTTCGAGACGGTCATCAATCTCAAGCCTGAGTCAGCCTGGCGGTCTGGCATGACCACCGACAAATTGATCGCCGAGATGGACAAGGCGCTGCAGTTTCCGGGCGTCTCCAATGCCTGGACCATGCCCATCAAGGCGCGCATCGACATGCTGTCCACCGGTATCCGCACGCCCATTGGCATCAAGGTCTTCGGCAAGGACTTGAACGAAATGGAACGCCTGGCGCGGGAGATCGAAACCGTAGTGAAAGCGGTGCCAGGCACAACCTCGGCATTCGCGGAGCGGATCACAGGCGGTTTCTATCTCAATATCGAGCCTGACCGCACGCAGCTGGCGCGCTACGGGTTGGCAGTGGGTGATCTGCAGGAAGTCATTGGTACGGCACTCGGCGGGGACATGGTCACTACCACGGTGGAAGGGCGAGAGCGTTTTGGTGTGACGGTGCGCTACCCGCGCGAACTGCGATCCGATCCGCAGCAGATCGCTCGCGAGGTCCTGGTGCCGACCATGGATGGAGCCATGGTGCCGCTGGGCCAGGTCGCGCGCGTGGAGGTGGCCAAGGGCGCGCCGGGCATCCGTACCGAAAATGGATTGCTGTCAGCCTACATCTTTGTGGACATCCGAGAGCGTGACGTCGGTGGCTACGTCGCCGAGGCGCGCAAAGCAGTGAACGAGCAGGTCAAATTCCCGCCCGGCTACTACGCCACATGGAGCGGCCAGTTCGAGTCCATGGAGCGCGCGGTGCAGAAAATGAAGGTGGTCATTCCGGTCACCTTGCTGATCATCTTCCTGCTCCTGTACCTGAACTTCAAGCGGTTGACCGAAACCTTGATCGTCATGTTGTCGGTGCCGTTTGCCTTGGTGGGCGGTATCTGGCTCATGTGGTGGCTGGGCTACAACATGTCGGTGGCCGTCGCGGTGGGTTTCATCGCATTGGCTGGGGTGGCGGCTGAGACGGGTGTCATCATGCTGATCTACCTCGACCATGCTTGGGAAGAGATTCAGGCCCGGCGGCGTGCCGACAACAAGGAGCCTAGCGTGGCAGATCTCTATGAGGCCATCATGGAAGGCGCAGTCGAGCGGGTTCGTCCCAAGATGATGACAGTCGTTGCCATCATGGCGGGCCTGCTGCCCATCATGTGGGGGACTGGCACCGGCTCGGAAGTGATGAGCCGCATTGCAGCACCGATGGTCGGTGGCATGATTTCCTCGACCGTACTGACGCTGGCCGTGATCCCTGCGCTTTACGCGCTCGTCAAGCAAGTTGAACTTCGAAGAAGGCGCGCTTGATGCAATAGGCCTCGCATGCACAAGCAACTACTCGCCCGTGGCATCCGGGTAGGCAAAAATGGTTCTGAGGTGATGGCGGGCCCGATAGAAATGAGATCCAAACATGAAAGAGGGCGCCTGCACCTCAATCGTGTCGCACTTCAGCCGTTTTTCGTACCTACTTTCTGTCGCCCGGCTACCGCCTAGGGCTCGGCCGACGTGACATTTTCCCTTCAGCGGATGCCGGGTGACAGGATTAGTTGGATGGATGTGAATTTTGTTAGTTAACATAATATACATCGTATCAAGTGCGCAACACCGTCAAGAGTGCTTGCGCCGGCTGAACTGGTAGCGACTGCCGCGCCAATCGCTCCCAAATATTTTCCCAGCGCTGCCTTTAGCACCAGTCCTTTCGGTGTTCCTTCCGTTTCTTCAACGGTTGCACGCGCTAGGAATTCCATAGCGTTATATCCAGCAATTTCGGCAATTGCGGCGATGTCATCGGGCTGGCATTTGCGCGCACCGCTGGCCCACATCGTGATAGTTGTCGCAGGAACCCCGAGCGCATCGGCCACGGCTTTTCGTGTGCCTAGTGTTTCTGCTGCTTTGTCAATTAGGGTTTTTGCTAGCTCTTTTGTCATGTTGGTGCCTTATCAGTTCTGCTAACCTTCGCTTATCAATTTTGTGAATTCCCAAAGTTGCTAACTCGGAGTTTATCCAGCATGCGCCGACCTGTCATAACTGAACGTAATCGCCACGAGTGGCAGCAGATCGCCCAGTTTCTCGATCACATCCGGAAGCGTGACCCCCGCTCGTCGCGTTTCGAGGGTTTTGAGTTCGTGTTATCGCCTGAACTGGAAGCCGCCAGCAAGGCCGGGCAAGCGCAGCGCCGCACGGCTGCCGCTGTAGGCTTTCAAACCATCCCCGTTGGTAATCACGGGGAGAACCTGAACGAGTCACAAGCATGACCCGCGTAAAGAAGACCGACCTCGTCCTTGACGGCAACGATGTTAAGTTGCGCCTCACTGCCGAGCGGATCAAAACGAAGCAGCCCGTTCACGTCGATTGGGTCCGCTTCACCTGCAACCTGCGCAACGCGCCCACGCCATCGGTCGATGATTTGTTTCCTGCGCCTGCTGGCGCATGGCAGGAACAAAACTACCAGCGCATGGCCTCTGTCCTGCGTGAGTTGTCAGACCCCGATTTCTCCGCCAGCGCCCAGGCCAAGGCCCTCGCCGAGCAAGCATGCGAAGCCCTCGGCCCCGAGTTCAGCGTGTTCCCTGAAATCCGCAAGGGCCACGACTTCTATCGCTTCCGCTGGTCCATCGTTCGCAATGAGGTCGAATGCGGTTGGGTTGGCTACCTTTCCAGCGGTGAAAGCCCACGCCAGCACGCCCAGGCGCGCACCATTCACTGTAACCTTTACGGCACCGCCTGCACCTTCGCGCAGCACGGCTTTAACCACCGCCTCGCCGCCATCATTGATCGCACCCAAGCCACGATTACCCGCGTAGACCTCGCCCTCGATTTCTTCGACGGCTTCGCCGGTGGCATGGACCGTGTGCAGGCCAACTACAAGGCCGGGTTGATGGACCACCATGGCCGTACACCTAGCTGCAATCAGGTCGGCGACTGGTGCAACGGTCGCGCCCGGTCCTTCTACTTCGGGAGCAAGGAAGCAGGCAAACAAACCAACGTGTATGAAAAGGGCCACCAGCTTTTCGGCCCCAAGGACGACAGCCCATGGTTGCGCGTTGAGCTTCGCTATGGCAACAAGCTGCGCGTGTATCCCTCGGACATTCTTCGCCGTCCTGCCGACTTCTTTGCAGGCGCCAGCGATTGGCACGCCTCCATGTTGCGCGAAGCCGGTTCACAGGCCACACCACAGCCCGTTCGCACGACTGCACGCCTCGCCGCTGAAACGATCTGTGCCGAGGTCAAGCGCAACGTTCAGTGGCTCATGGACACCGCCGCGCCCAGCATTGCTCTGTGCTTCAAGCATCTCGGCAACACGCAATTTATCGAAGAAATCCTGTTTAACAAAAAAGCGCCTGGACGCCTCCAGCGCTTCAATGAAAACGAGATCGCAGGTGCGTTTGATCGCGCATTCCATCGTGTTCTTGCACCTGGGCGTGGCCGGTCCGGGATGCAACCAGCTTAGGCCGTAACCAAGGACTTAAAAATGAAGATGACCAGCAAAGCCGTTCTGCACGGCATTAAGCAATCCAAGGGTGACTACGAGGGCCGTGCCTTCGACTCCACTACCTTCCACCTGTCCGTTGACATTTCCCAGTCGTCCAGCGGTGAAAGCATCGGTGTCGTTACGCGCCCTTTCAAGTTGGGCGATTCCACGGAGTTTCAGAAGTGGGCACACCTTAAGAGCTCTTGGCCTCTGGGCGGCGTGATGTGTGATTGCGAATTCGACATTGTGGCCGGTGCTGATAACACCACGAAATTGACCCTGCTGGCGATCAAACCCGCCACCCAGGCCAAGGCCGCGTAACGCACTATGGCACCTATGCGCAACGTGATCCAGTCTCGCACAACAGGCGCTTTCCTCGCGCCGTCTTTCGAGGACGGCCAGCCGGAATGGGTCATGTTGCTCTGCGAAGCCGCCATTGTTGAGGACCTTGAAACCTGCGTGCAGCTTATCGAGGACCACACCGAGCCATTCCACCGTCCCCAGGTCATCGATCTGGACGGCCTTTACCGCCCTCCTCCGACTTTGTGATTTCAGCTTGTGGCCTCGCGTGCGGGGTCATGGGGTGCAATTTCGCGCCATTCCTCAACCCGTTCAACTGGAGAAAAACCATGAACAAAATCGCTACCCGTCTTGCCCTCGTTCCCGCTGCTGTCCTGGCCTCTGCCGGTGCTGCCCATGCTGCCTTGCCTCCCGAGGTTGCCACCGCCATCACGGGATATCAGACTGATGCAACCACGGCTATTGGCCTGATCATGGCCGCTGGCGTGGTCATCTGGGGCCTTATGAAGCTCGCTTCCAAGCTGGGTTGGCGCTAAGCCGGGGCGGGTTCCATGGAACCGTCAACAACAACTGTTGTTGTGCAAGTGGAGCCCGCACCGCCGAACCCCGAACACATTGCAGACATAGAACTGTTGTTCGGGTTCTTTCTGGTGGCTGCGGTCGTTATTACCTGCGCACGCGGCCTCTTAAAGCTATTCAGTGTCGATCATGCAAAAGACTAAACGTCATGCCATCATCAATAGAATTCATGTTCGCCTTGGGCTCACTCTTGCTCTTGTGGGTGGCTTTTCGCTGACTGCGAATGCTGGATATGCTCAGCTCGCGCCGCCTTCTGGTTTCGGCGGCTCTCCTGGCAATTGGACATTTGCACCATCCGCAAATCAAGCGGCCTATGGAAATGTTTTACACCATCCTGGCGCGTTGCGCGTCCCTGTTCCGGGTACTGCTGCAACAATGCCAGCATCTTATCGCCTTGCTGCCAATGCCCCTCGTATTGCTGCCGCTGCCATTTTCATGAATCCATACGTCCGGGTGGGTGTAGGTATTGCTTCATGGCTCGGTGTTGCCGGTATTGTTTGGGATGCTGTTAATAATAGATGGGCTAAACAAGATAATTCTGCTGTATTGTCTGATGGGAAAACTTACTATATTCAGGGAATTTCTGGTCCTTCTATGGAAGGTGTTTGTAAAACTTTCGTGCAAAGTCTTCCGGATTGGCAATATTCGCACGTTGGCACTGAGGGGCAATATTCTTATTGCTACTACAGCAATAAATACAACCCTAGTAATGTCGCCCAAACTCCTTTCTATATTGGTACTTCTCAATGCCCTGTTGGCTGGTATGTTACGCCTGCCGGGTGCGTTCAAAATCCACCATTGATAACGGTCACGAAACCCGAATTTGAAGATATATTGGCCCCAAAGCCAATGCCTGAAACTGTCCCATTTGAGATTCCACGGCCTACGCCATTGCCGGTTGAGCAACCCGTAATTAATCCAGAGCCCGGCCCAAACCCCCAGCCTCGGCCATTATTCGTTCCTACTGGTGATCCGGTTCAAAATCCGCAATATGACCCGAATGCAGCGCCAAGCCCTGAAAATCAACCATGGCTGCAACCCGGTGTTCGTGTAGTTCCTTCACCCACGCCATTAGAGCCTCTGCGTGTTGATTTGAAGCCCATAAATAAGCCAGTCCCAGGGCCTCAACCAATGCCTGAACCTGTGCCGGAAACAGATCCTTATGCACCTGCCGGCCAGACGCCTAATGATTTTTGTGCAAAAAATCCTGACGTTCTGGCCTGTGCTAAACCTGAGTTAGATACTCCCGAACATGAAATTCCAAAATCAGATAAAAATATTACTCTGATGGAAGAAAATCTATTCGGTCCTGGCGCTTGTCCTGCCGATGTTTATTTTGCGCCCCATGGTTTACAGCAGTTCAAGGTGTGGGATTGGAACCAGTCTTGTGGATATATCACGGAATATCTCAAGCCGATTTTGATAATTTGCTGCACGTTTGCGGCCTTTATGATTCTGATTCCCGGGAGGACTGAATAATGAAAATCGGCACATGGTTGCTATCTCTGGTCCAGCCTTTTATTGCAAAAGTGCTGTTAGCGCTGGGTTTCTCGGTTGTCACAATTACCGGATTTGAAGCGGCTGTAAATCAGGTCAAATCTCAATTGATTGGCTCTGTTAACTCGTTGCCCATGGACATGCTCAACGTGTTTTTGCTCGCTGGTGGTGGCAAAGGCATCGGAATTATTCTCGCGGCGGTGGCTGTCAAAGTGATGCTGTGGCAGATCAGCAGCGCCACGAAAATACTCGGGAATAACACATGATTACCATCATTTCTGGCACGCCCGGCGCTGGCAAAACCCTTTACACCATCGAAAAACTTTTGTTGCCCATGGTGGGCAAAACGGTGAAGGGCAAAGCCTCGGACGGTTCAGAAATAGAGTATCCGCGAACGATTTACACCAACATCAACGGCCTGCAAGTCGATCATGAATTGATCGATGGGGGTGACAACCAGGGTTTGCGCGATTGGCACACCTGGGCAAAGCCCGGCAGCTTGATCGTGTTTGATGAAGTTCAAAAAGTTTGGCCTCCCAGGCCGAACGGTTCCAAGGTGCCTGACGACATTCAGGCCCTGGACACGCACCGGCATATGGGCGTTGATTTCGTCTTGATTACTCAAAACGTCATCAACCTGGACAAGCACATTCACGCACTCGGCGGTCGCCATCTGCACGTGCGCCGCATAGCGAATATGGCACTCGCTGTGGTGTACGAGTGGGACCACGTAAGTCGCGGCCTTATGTTTTCTAAGAGCATCACCAAGAGCCCATGGCGATTCGATAAAAAAGTGTTCAAGCTCTATAAAAGCGCAGAGCTACACACCAAGACTGCTCGGCGTATGCCCGGCCTCGTCTGGTTCATCGCCGTCGGCATTGCTGCGTTTGCGTTCCTTGGTCCCACCCTCAAGGCCAGGATGGAAGAACGTTTTAACCCTCAACCGAAAGAGATCGCGCAGCAGGGCGCGAAACCCGCCACGGTGGCCGGTCCGGTTGCTGCGCCTCCAGTGGTTGAATCCGCCTTCATCGATGATCGTATTGCATTCATTCCGCGCATTTCCACCAAGCCCGAAACCGCCCCAGCGTATGACGGTCTGCGCGTCGTCATCAACATGCCGCAAGTCTCTGGCGGTGTCTGCTTCAAGGGCGTTTGCAAGTGCCTGACCCAACAGGGCACGGACGCCGGTCTATCCCATGCCGAATGCAAAACATGGATGCAAAACCCGCCATTCGACAACTACCGCCAGCAGGTCATTGCCGTGGCTCCTTTGCCCTACGGTAGCCCTTCGGCTGGTACACCGTTGCCAGCGGATCAAATCGCTTCTGCTCCCGTTCAGAACGTAGCCGAACGGCCCGCGATTTCCGGCGTTTCCAACCCGCGCGCAGAGTCTCGCCAGCCTTCACCGCTGCCGCCAGGATCACCAGTACACCCAACACCGTCCATGGGTGCGCCATCAACCATTGCGCCGTCAAATTTGCTGAATCCATACCGCCGAAGCTAGCATAGATCGCGGCACGCCTTTTTTACGAGTTGCCCAAGTTCGCGCACTTTTCTCGCAGCTTCTTTGCACCATGCGGGCACTGATTTTTTCACGGGATACATCACACGCCCTGCGGCCTTGAACGTTGCGCCGCGTGCTGCGCGGATTTCGCGAAGGGCTCGCGTGGTTGGCCGCGATGTTGCCCACACCAGCAGACGCCCAAAGGGCAGCACCATCTGCAAGGCCATTGCCTCTGGATGCTTTCTGTAGTTTGCTGCGATCATGCTTTTTCTCCTGATGTGTACCGGGCCCCTAGATTCCGAGCCGGGACAACTTGGTCTGTTGCCCGTGCAAGCGGCCTTTGCTTGCACCGTTCCCCTGAGTTCTTCGCCGTGCCTTTAGCGTTATCAGGATGGTTTTTCGGAGTGGGGAAGCTTTGTAAATCGAAGATTTATGAATACCCCCGGAGAAAAAACAAGGCCGAAGGCCGCTCCTGATTTAGCGTAGGCCGAAGAGGCGAAGAAATCAGGGGAATGGTGCGGGGCGCTGCCTATCACGGGCAACGGACGCCGCGCGGCGAGCGCTTCAAGCTGCGAAGCAAGCTCTAATTTTTGACAGCCTTTGCAATGAAGCTGGCCATAAAAAAGGCCCCTAGATCGGGGCCTTTTTTGATAGCATGAACGAATGGAAAAGCGGTTTTCTATTTAACCTTTCTATACATCGTATCTAGTTATGCAGCGCATCAAGGCAAGGCGGTTTGACCCGGACACCCGCGCCCAGCTCGCGTATCGCTTTGTCACCCTGTACAGAAACCTCGGCTGGAATCAGGCCACCTGCGCGAAGAATCTTCACACATCAGCCAGCGGACATTACATAACTGGGAAACCGGCCGGCACGACATCCCGTACACGGCCTATCGGCTGCTGCGGCTGCTGAACCGGATGGAGCTACCGGTGAGGCCTGGCGGGCTGGGCTAGCGCAAACCGCTACCATCCAAGCCATGACCATTCCTGCACCGGCAACTCCCTCTGCATCCACCATCCATTTCGGCCACCAAGGTCGGGTTTGCATCGTCACTGGCGGCGCACAAGGCATTGGCGAGGCCTGCGTCCGCCGTTTTGCGATCGAAGGCGCCAAGCCGGTGATTGTGGATGTGGACGATGCGCGCGGACAGGCGCTGGCGCAGGAACTGGGCGCGCTGTATGTACATTGCGATGTGGGTGACAAGGCCCAGGTGCACGCCCTGGTGGCCCAGACTCTGGCGGCCCATGGCCGCATCGACGTGCTGGTGAACAATGCGGGTATCTTCCGCGCTGCGGACTTCCTGGACGTGACCGAGGCCGACTTTGATGCCGTGCTGCGGGTCAACCTCAAGGGCTCGTTCCTGGTCGGTCAGGCGGTGGCGCGGGCCATGGCGGCACAAAATGACGGTTGTGGCGGTGGCTCCATCGTCAACATGAGCTCGGTCAACGGTGTGCTGACCATTCCTAATATTGCCAGCTACAACGTGAGCAAGGGCGGCGTGAACCAGCTCACACGCGTGATGGCGCTGGCGCTGGCCGACAAGAACATCCGCGTGAACGCCGTGGCGCCCGGCACCATCGCCACCGAGCTGGCCGCCAAGGCCGTTCTGACCAGCGACGAGGCCAAACACAAGATCATGAGCCGCACGCCCATGAAGCGGCTGGGCGAGCCATCGGAGATTGCCGATGTGGTGGCCTGGCTGGCCAGCGATGCCGCCAGCTATGTGACCGGCGAGATCGTGACCGTGGACGGTGGGCGCATGACGCTGAACTACACCGTTCCGGTTTGAATGCGCGGCCAGCCCACCGGGCCAAACCATGCGCCGCCCGCAATCGCCCAGGCGTTGACCGCGCCGTACAGCACCAGCGCTGCGGCTTGAGCGGCGAACACCGCCGCCAAACCGCCGCCCCAGTGCAGCGCCAGCCAGCCGCCGGTCACCGCAACAGCCAGGCGCACGATGTTGCCGATGACGGGCCAGAGGAGGCGCCCTGCCCCTTGCGAGGCAAAGTACAGAACCAGGCCCAGGCCAAAAAATCCATAGACAGGGCCCACGGTGCGCAGATACAGCGCACCCGCCTCCAGCATGGCCGGCTCGTTGTTAAACAGCGACAACCACGCGTTGGGAAACGTTGCCGCCCACAGGCCAATCGCCTCGGCCATCACAAACGCCATGGCTGCGCCGATCCAGGTGGCGCGTAGCGCCCGCTCGCGCTGGCCCGCGCCGATGCAGGTACCCACCATGGCCACCAGCGGTGCACCCAGGCCAAAGACCAGTGGCACCAGGAGATATTCCAGCCGGGACGCCGTGCCGTAGCCCGCAATGGCTACCGTGCCAAAGCCGCCCACCAGCGCGGTGGTGACGCCAATCGCCAGGTTGGTGGCGACGGTAGAGACCATGCCCACCAGCCCGACCCGCAGGATGTCCTTGAACAAGACCCAGCGAAACCGGATGTGCGCCAACGACGGCCGCAGCAGGCTGCGCGGCGACCACAGGTACACCGCCAGCACCACGCTGCCGACCAGGTAGTACGCCATCAGCGCGATGGCCCCGCCGGCGATGCCCAGGCCGGGCATGGGGCCCCAGCCAAAGATGAACAGCGGCGACAGCGGCACCAGCACGAAGGCACCCAGCACCGTTACATAGGCAGGCACGGCCATGTTGCCCGTGCCCCGGATCACGGCAGACAGCGTGTTGAACAGCCACACCAGAAACGCACCGGCAAACACCCAGCTGGAATAGACCAGTGCCGCATCCAGCGCGCCACCCGTGCCGCCCATGCGGGTGTAGAGCCAGCGCCCTCCTCCCACCACGCCCACCGTGAAGACCAGCGAGAAAACCGCCGCTATGGCCAGCGCATGCAGCACCAGCGCATCGGCATCGTCACGCCGCCGGGCGCCCAAAGCGCGGGCAATGGCCGACGCAATGCCGCCGCCCATGGCCCCGGCGGAGGTCATCTGCATCAGCATGACCACCGGAAACACCAGCGCCATGCCCGCCAGTGCGTCGGTGCCCAGTTGGCCGACAAAGTAGGTTTCGATGAGCCCGACGCCCGCCTGTGCCAGCATCACCAGCACATTGAGGGCAAGCCAGGATACGGCCAGTTTTAGCTCATAAGCCTCGAAGTAATTAAAGGCTGTTTGCTTATGCGAAAAGGTACCAACCGGCCACGCGGAATCGGCCCCCTCGCGATAACACACGAGACCCGCTCTATGTCTCGGGGTGCTCGGGCAGCTTTATCCCATCTCGATCGCTCGCCCTGGCCGCGCTGGCACGAATGGCTTGGTCATACGTCATCGTGCCCTCGACCACCGCCGCGACGTCCTCCAGAAATCGAGGTGTTGGTTCGTGGCCCGCAATGCGTGTGGTGGCAAGTGCTTGGGCCATGGCATCGCAACGTTCTTGCGTCGTGCTCACGGCTGCACCTCGACCCCAATGGGAGGCCAGGCCATCACCTCTCCACCGTGCAGCTGTGGATCGAACCGAACAAGCAGGTCCTCCAGCGTGTGTCCCTCCCGCTGCGGCTGGGAAGAAACGTCGCGCGCTCGCGGCCGCGAAGCTTGACGCGGAACCTTCGATGGTCTTGCCTTCTTGGTCATGCCCATGATTTTCCTCCTGGAACGGGCTGCGACGCTAGGCGCGCCGTCATCGTGACTTGACAGGCCATGATGCAGTCTGGGAGCGGGATGCCGTGGTCAGAAGGCCTTGCCTAGACAACTGCGCGAACCAGACCATCAGGATTGATCCCAGGCGTCGATGGTCAGTACCTGATCGGGCGGACAGGCTGCGATCTTGTCTTGATGGAAGATCACGTTGCCCTTCCAGTTCGCCGGCATGACGTAGTCGTCTCCAATGATCGGGGGACCTCGGTGTGCAGGCGGACCGCCGGCAAGCAGCGGCAGCACATCAACCGCTTTGGCGGTGTAGCGGTTCGGGTAGCCGCTGAAGGACAACTGGCTGGCTTTGCCCGCTTTGACGAGTTGATGCAGCCACTCGATTCCGCCTGGTCCAACCTCCCAATTCGCCAGCACTGCCGGCTTTGTATCGATTGCCCGGTCGCGTTCCTCGGGCGTCTGAGCCGCCACAACTATCCACCAGCCGATCATTGCTTGCTTCCTCGTTATCGATCTATCTCACAGGCGTGATTGCTCTGGCTCGACTTGTCAGATGCCGGTCTCGTATCGGATGATCTCGGCATTGCACCGCGTCACCAAGGAGAACAGCTCTTCACCATTCAAAAGCCATTACCACCGCCCCCAGGGTATGCCAGTTGGCTCGACTACGCAGTCGAAGCGTTCAGCACCCGGCAGGCCTGGCTTGAAAGCCTCTGGGAAACCTGGGTCGACGACGCCGCAGTCGAACTGGACCGGGAAGAGATCCGCGAGTCTGCGCGCATGGAACTTCGAGCCCTGCGCAAAGCGGCCTCAACTGCCGATCCATGAATCCAGGCCGCGCTGGCCTTGGCGTTCTTTGATGCTGACGTCCCTGGAATCTGGCAATCTTGCCTGAGCGCAGTGTCAGTCCGCTGCCAATGCGTGGATGATCGGGCAGGCGCCCTTTGCCGCGCCCGTGTCGCACTCACGCAGCAGAGCAGTCAATGCTTTGCGCATCGCCTTCAGGTCGGCGAGCTTGCTCTCGATGACCTCCAGCTTGTGCGCGGCGAGTTCGCGAGTCTCGGCACAGGCGTGCGCCTCATCGAGTTCCAGCAGACTGCCGATCTCCTCCAGCGTGAAGCCCAGCACCTGCGCCCGCTTGATGAACCGCACTCGCCTGACGGCATCGCCGGCGTAGCGCCGCTGCCCGTTGATCGGCTTGTCCGGCTCGGGCACCAATCCGCGTCGCTGGTAGTAGCGGATCGTCTCGACGTTCACTCCAGCCTCGGCAGCCAGACGCCCTATGGTCAATTCAGCCATCGCAATTCCTCTTGACTCCGTACCATGGTACGGACTCTAGACTACCTGCCAACAAACAAGTTCACCCAGTGATGGCAATGTTCAACGTCAAGGGCTCCCTCTTCGCTGGTGTTCTGGCTGCCATCGGCGCTTCGGTCTGCTGTGTCGGTCCGCTCATACTGCTGATGCTCGGCATCGGTGGCGCCTGGGTCGCCAATCTCACGGCGCTGGAGCCGCTGCGGCCCTGGCTCATCGGCGCGACGCTGCTGTTCCTCAGCCTGGCGTTCCGCCGCCTGTACTTGCAGCCGCAGGTCTGTGAACCGGGCGCGGCGTGTGCCGAGCCCGTCGTGCTCAGGCGTCAGCGATGGATCTTCTGGATCGTGGCGCTCGCGCTTCTGGCCTTGCTGTCGGTGCCTTGGCTGGCACCGTACTTTCTCTGAAGGAACCCCCATGCGCAACTCGCTCGCCACCCTGTTGATCGCCTCGATGCCTTTCGCCGCGCTGGCGGTCACGCCACAGACCGCTGTGCTCGACGTGAAGAACCTGACCTGCAACCTGTGCCCCGTCACCGTCAAGAAGTCGCTGGAACACGTGTCCGGTGTGAGCCAGGCGCGGATCGACTTCGAGAAGAAGACGGCCACGGTCACGTTCGACGCCGACAAGACCACCGTCGCGGCGCTGGTCAAGGCCACGACTGACGCGGGCTTCCCCTCGACGGTGCGCAAGTGACGGACGCGATCGCTCCTGTGCTGGACTCCGTCCTGACCTGCCCCCAGTGCGGGCACGTCAAGCGTGAGGACATGCCCACCGATGCCTGCCAGTTCTTCTACGAATGCGAGCAGTGCAAGACGATGCTGCGCCCGAAGGCCGGGGACTGCTGCGTTTTCTGTTCGTATGGCTCGGTCAAGTGCCCGCCGGTGCAAATGCAGCGGGGCTGCTCAAGCTGCGGTGCCTGATGCCTGCCAGCGGCGCGGCAGTAGCTCCTGAATGCGGGTTGCCGACTGAGTTGGAAATGGCTCGACGGCAATGTCATGTCGGAAGATCCTCGTTCGTGTTCTGGTTTGCGAAGCACCGTCGGAGACGGGACTGTCTATCGTGCTTTTCGCGGACCGGCCTTGACGGTCTTCGATGCCGACGCTCCCTGCGGCGGCACCTGTTCTGGCGGCGAGAGTCGCTCAAGCAGGGCGCGCAGCGTCTGTGCTTCGGCTTTGAACTGCATCGCTTCTTGCTGAGATACCGCGAGCCGTTCCCGCGTCGCCTGAAGATCATCAACGAGGCCGCGGTTGCTGGCCGCCAGCTCTCGCTGCGAACTCTCGGCCCCATCGGCCTTGACCTGCATCCGAGTGACGGCATCGGCCTGAGCCAACATGCTCTCGCGATGGCGCGCTTCGGTCTGCGCCAATTGGCCGCGTAGCACCTCGAGCTGCTTGTCGGTCTTGGTCCGGGCCTGACGCTCTTGGTCGATCTCCAGCAGCGCGCGCCGCTCGGCGGCATCCGAGCGGCCGTTCGCGACGTCCACGGCTTCCCGTGCCTTGGCCAACTCGGCGCTGAAATCCGAGCGAACCCGCTCCTGCTGACTGCGCGCTTCCTCGAGATGGCGCTGCAACTCCTGCAGCCTGGCCACGGCACCGGCATGGGCGCGCCGCTCAGCCTCCAGGTCCGTTTGCCGTTGCTGGAGCGATTCCTGGGCCGCGGCGAGCTGCTGGCGCAGGGTCTCGGCGCTGGCCAGCGCCTCCGCGGCCGCCTGGCGAGCCTGTGCCTCTTCTCCCTGTGCTTGCTCGACAGCAGCCTGGTCCTCGAGGCGCAGCACCGCGAGTTCGTGCCGCGCGGCGGCCGTGGCCTGCCGCCATAGATCGGCGATGGCTTCCGCTGCACTCGTCTTGAGCTCGGGCGGCAGATCCGGATGATCGATTTCGACGCGCGCCTTGCTGCGCAGGTCCGCCCAGAACTTGGCCAAGGCCTCGGCCGGCGCGCTCATCGAGCCCTTGCGCACGAACTGGTACAGCTTGCTGGCCGTGGGAGTGATGCCATAGCGGAAGAACAGCAACGCGCAAACCTCGCGATAGAGGTCTTTCGTTTCCGTAAATCGCCCCCGGAGGGTTTCAATGTCGCTCTGGAGTTCGGTTTCGGTGGTCATGAATAAATAATACAACGTAATACGTTCAATTCATTTAATTAACTCAAGGCCTATGGACATAACTAACATTATGTCCATAAACTTGCCAATGTCCCTCTATTACGCGTAGCTCCGCATGAATGCCCTCGTCAGCTTGGATCAGATGATGGTGCCGGCGCACCTAGATGGCAGCCGCGGCCGCAATCGCGCCAGTTCGCGATCGCAGTTGGCCGCAGTCGACGACCGTTCGGCTGTGCTGGCATGGCTGGCCCGCTACACCGACTCACCCGCCACGCTTGCCAGCTATCGCAAGGAAGCTGAACGCCTCATGCTGTGGTGCGTACTGCAGCGCGGCGCGGCCCTCTCAGACCTCACGCACGAGGATCTGCTGCTCTATCAGCGCTTCCTTGGGGACCCGCAGCCGACCGAGCGTTGGGTCATGGAACCGGGTCAGAAGCCGGGGCGCAACTCGCCGCGCTGGCGACCCTTTGCCGGCCCGCTGGGGCCCTCGAGCCTGCGTCAGGCGCTGTCCATCCTCAACGCCATGTTCTCGTGGCTTGTGGAGGCCGGATACCTGGCTGGCAATCCCTTGGCGCTGAGCCGGCGCAAGCGCCGGCAGACCGCACCTCGCGTGAGCCGCTTTCTGCCAGAGGAACACTGGGATCTGGTGAAGGCCTCGATCGAAGCGATGCCCGTGAGTAGCGAACGCGAAAGGCTGCACGCATCGCGTTGCCGATGGCTCTTTTCACTGCTCTACATCGGCGGGCTGCGTGTCTCCGAGATCTGCGATGCCAGCATGGGCGGATTCTTCAGCCGGCGCGGCGCCGACGGCCGCGAGCGCTGGTGGCTCGAAATCACCGGCAAAGGCAGCAAGACCCGCCTGGTGCCGGCCACCGGCGAATTGATGACCGAGTTGATGCGTTACCGCAAGGCCCATGCCTTGAGCCCGCTTCCACTGGAGGGCGAAGGCATGCCGCTGGTGATGACCCTGATCGCCCCGGTCAAGCCGATGGCACGAAGCGCCATCCACGAGCTCGTCAAGGGGGTGATGCACGCTGCCGCCGCCGCACTGCGGCGGCGTGGTCCCGACTTCGAAGCGGCCGCATCCCACCTCGAGCAGGCGTCGACGCACTGGATTCGTCACACCGCTGGAAGCCATCTGAGCGAAAAAGTCGACCTGAAAGTGGTCCGCGACAACCTGGGGCACGCCAACATCAGCACGACCAGCATCTATTTGCACACCGAGGACGACGCCCGGCACGATGCCACGGCGGCTGGGCATCGGGTCGGTTGGCGTTCGCCGTGATCGCAAGCGCCTCCTGACTTCTGGGACACTCGTCGCACATTTGAGTCGCAGACTGACGAACTGTGTGGAACACACCCATCCCGTCCACCTGCAGCAGGCGCGCATCAGACTATCGGTGCGGTATGGTCTCCATCTATTTCGAGCGGGTCCAAGGGTTCTGCCGCGCAGACTCCTCGCACTATTTTCGTTTCCGCTTGCGCGTCGATTGGCAGTCAAGAAGTGCCAAGCGAACGACTTGCTCTGTAGCTTTTGCTACTAACTCAGGCGCCCTCGACATTGCGTCGGCCATCGAGCCGGGCCGGTCGACAACACTGAAGTAGGCATCGATGCCGATTTCGTGCACTGCGTCCGCTCCGTCTCCGACTGACCCAACGATCGCGACGACGGGAATGCCGGCCTGTTTAGCGCGGCGCGCCACCTCCGCCGGCAGCTTGCCGAACGGCGTGAGTCCGTCGATGCTTCCTTCCGCAGTCAATACGAGATCGGCGCGCTCGAGGAGTGCGTCAAAGTCCAAGAAGCGCGAAAGGATCGCGAACCGGGGATAGAGACGCGCCCCCAGAAATGCGTGCAGACCTGCACCCAGACCCCCCGATGCTCCTGCCCCTTGCATGGTGCGAACGTCAATCCCGAGATCACGCCGGATAACCGCTGCAAGAGTCCTGAGGCCATTCTCCAATGTCGCAAGATCTTTGGGCAACGCTCCCTTCTGCGGACCGAAAATGCGCGAAACCCCGCGTCGTCCTAGCAGCACGTTGTCCCAGTTCACCGCAACGTCGATGCTGACATCGCTGAGTCGCGGATCGCGCCCGGAGAGGTCGACGTGAGCGAGACCGCCCAACGCCCGGCAGCCGCGGCCGATGGCTCGCCCTCTACGATCAGAAAGCCTGACGCCCAATGCTTGGGCAAGACCGGCACCGCCATCGTTTACGCCGCTGTCGCCGCAACCGATGAGCAATCTCTGGGCGCCCAAGTCCAATGCTTCGCGGACTAGTTCACCCACACCGTAACTGGTGGTCCAAAGCGGATCTCGTTGGTCCACAGGTACGTGCCGCAGACCTGCAGCCGCCGCGATCTCAATCGCTACAGTTCCAACATGGGCTCCGCCGAGCAGACCGAGATGCGCCTCCAGCGGCTGGCCCACAGGACCGGTCACTTGCACCAGACGCAGACAGCCACCTGTCAACTCCACAAGCGTCTGAGCAAAACCTTCGCCACCGTCTGCCATGGGGGCACACAGGATTTCGGCTTCGGGGTCGGCCGCTCTTACTCCTCGCCCCATGCTCTCGATCAATTCGGTTACGCTGAGGCTCTCCTTGAAGCCACAAGGTGCAAGCAGGATTCGCGGACGCAGATTGTTTCGCATTGCTTCGGCCGCCATGTGTTCACTGCTGGCCGGAAGGTCTGGACAACGACGCGACGATCAGGCTTACCGCACCTCCCACGATAGCCATGTCAGCAATGTTGAATGCTGGCCAGTGCCATTGACGCAGATGGAAGTCGAGATAGTCGATAACCTGCCCGCGAAGAGCCCGATCGAAGGCATTGCCCAACGCGCCGCCGAGGATGAGGCTGTACGCCAGGGCCTCAAGTCGTCGCGCTGGCCTTGCCAGGAGCCAAACCAGCCATATCGCGGCACCAACGGCAACAGCAAGTAGCAACCATCGTTGCCATCCACCGGCGCGCGCCAGAAAGCTGAACGCCGCCCCGGGGTTCAGGACGTGGACCAAATTGAAAAAGGAGGTCACCTCATAGGACCAACCTAGCGGGGTTGTCATGTCAATGTAGCTCTTGACGGCTTGGTCGCCAGCAAACACTACAAATGCCAAGTAGTACCAGTAGGTTGAATACGTGTAGTGCATCAATGCTTCTTTTATTCGTGCAGGCCAAATCACGCTGGGCCGCTTGTTCAAGGATTGCCGAACGACCTCCTCGATGTCTTTGTGGGAAAAGATGGGCCTGCTGCTGATAGTTGAGAGAAGGTGTGTGTGTCGTCTTCGATGCTGGTCGTATCTCGCACCGACAAAGCCGGCATCCCGGTGTATCGATCGATCAGGGCGACATAATCCCGCGGTCACCGAGTCCCTCTCGAGCGAGGCACAAGGCGCCAGATTAGGGCGGCCGAGATCTCAACGCATGCCCAGCCCAAGACGAAGCTGGCAACGACATCCGCCGGGAAGTGCGCGCCAAGCGCGATGCGCGACCAACCTACAGCGATAGCGAAGGCCAGAAGGCCAGTTCGACCTGGCCAGCCGAGAACGGGCCAGATCGCCGCAGCCAGAACCGCCACGTAGGCGGCATGACCGCTTGGAAACGAATAGCGACTGTCCGGCATCCCGACGACTCGAAAAATGCCTTCACCCAAGACTGCCGCAGGACGTGGGAAAGCAAATGCCGCTTTCAAGAGGGCTGCCGATGACATCGCGAGCACCAGGCCAAAGACGAACCTTCGCAGGGTCAGGTTCGCAGATCGGGTTGCTTCTGGCGCTTGGCTTCGGCGCCAGACTAGAAGGACTGCGACGATCGCCGGAGCAGCCCAATAGCTACCGACCCAACTCAAAGCTTCAGGCAGCCATAGCATCCGATCGGGGACGGCCTGATTCAAAAACATGAACAGGTTCAGGTTCGCTCCGCCCCAGTCGTAGAGCCATTGCTTGAGCCACGCAGCAGAGATCAACATCGCGTGCACTGGGGCATCAGGCTTTCTGGGTCTTGAGTAGCCTCAGACCGTTGAAAACTACCAGCAAGCTCGCGCCCATGTCGGCGAACACGGCCATCCACATGGTGGCATGCCCCGTGAACGTCAGCGCGAGGAACACCGCCTTGATGCCCAGGGCCAGGACGATGTTTTGCGTGAGGATCGCCGCGGTGCTGCGCGACAGTCGGATGAAGGTCGGAATCTTGCGCAGATCGTCGTCCATCAGGGCGACGTCGGCAGTTTCGATCGCGGTGTCAGTGCCGGCTGCGCCCATGGCGAAGCCGATGTCGGCACGCGCGAGCGCGGGCGAATCGTTGATGCCGTCGCCCACCATGCCCACCTGGCCCTCACCGCCAACCAGACTCTCGATGGTCTTGAGCTTGTCCTCGGGCAACTGGTCGCCGCGGGCTTCCGAGATCCCGACCTGGGCGGCGATCGCAGCCGCCGTGTGCTGGTTGTCGCCGGTCAGCATCAGCGTGCGCACGCCCAGCGCCTGCAGGTCGGCCACTGCCTCACGGCTGGTTTCCTTCACCGTGTCGGCCACGGCGAAGATCCCGAGTACGGTCGTATCGCCCATCAGCAGGATCGCGGTCTTGCCTTGGCGCTCCAGCGCTTCGAGCCGGGACTGAAGCGCCGCTTCGCTCAGGCCCAATTCCTTCGCGAGCCTGTGATTTCCCATGTGCAGCAGACGGCCGGCGATGCGCCCGCGCACGCCGCGTCCCGGCAATGCCGCGAAGTCGCCGACCTCGAGCAGTGCGATGCCGTCCCGGTTCGCCTTGCGGGCGATGGCCTGGGACACGGGATGGTCCGAGCGCGCGGCAAGACTTGCCGCCCATGCGGCAACCTCCTGCGCATCACCGATCAGGGGCACGAAGTCGGTCTGCTCGGGTTTGCCGTGCGTGAGCGTGCCGGTCTTGTCCAATGCGAGTGCCTTGAGCTTGCGCCCGCCCTCCAGATAGACGCCCCCCTTGATCAGGATGCCGCGTCGGGCGGCGGCGGCCAGGCCGCTGACGATGGTGACGGGCGTGGAGATGACCAGAGCGCAGGGGCAAGCGATCACCAGCAGCACGAGCGCCTTGTAGATCCAGTCGAACCAGGCGCCACCGAAGGCGAGCGGTGGAACGACCGCGACCAGCACGGCCACGGCGAACACGGCCGGCGTGTAGACGCGGGCGAACTGGTCGACGAAGCGCTGCGTGGGCGCGCGGCTGCCTTGCGCGGACTCCACGGCATGAATGATGCGCGCGAGGGTTGAATCGCTGGCGCCTGCGGTCACCCTGTACTCGAAAGAGCCGGTCTCGTTGATGGTTCCCGCGAACACCTGGTCACCTTCGGTCTTCTCGACGGGCAGGCTCTCGCCGGTGATGGGCGCCTGGTTGATGGCGGATTGACCCGCCGTGATCACGCCGTCCAGTGCGATGCGCTCGCCTGGTCGCACGCGAACCACGCCGCCCTTGGCGACCTCTTTGGCCGGCAGTTCCGCCCACGAGCCGTCGGCCTGCTTCACGGTCGCGGTCTCGGGCGCCAAGTCCATCAGCCCGCGAATGGCATTGCGGGCACGGTCCAGCGACTTCGCCTCGATCACCTCGGCCAATGCAAAGAGGAACATGACCATGGCCGCTTCGGGCCAGTGGCCGATCGCCATGCCGCCCGTGACCGCGATGGACATCAGGGCGTTCATGTTCAGGTTGAGGTTTTTCAGCGCGATCCAGCCCTTCTTGTAGGTGCTGAGGCCGCCAGTGAAGATCGAGACCAGGGCCAGCACGATCACGGCCCAGTGGTTGCCGTCGTTGACCCAGTACACGCCCTCGGCGGCCACCGCCGCAACGCCCGAAACGGCCATCGGCCACCAGTTGGTCTTCTGCGCGGGCGCCTGGGGGTCGTGCGGTTCATCCGTTGTCTGCACCTTCGTTTCCATGCCCAGCGATTCGATGGCCTCGACAGCGGGCTTGATCGCGTCAGGCGTGTGCCGAACAGTGAGCGTGCGCTGCATCAGGTTGAAATCCATGCCCTGCACGCCCGGCATGCCTTGCAGCTTGCCGCGGATCAGGCCCTCTTCAGTCGGGCAGTCCATCTTGTCAATGCGCAGCACGGTGGTGACCGCCTGGAGGTCCTGCCGCGAGGCACGCATCCCGATGGAAGCAAGCGCCTTCTCGATCGGCGCTGTGGAGGACAGGGTGTGGTGGACACCCAGCACGCGTTGCATCAGGTTGAAGTCCAGCGCGGTCACGCCCGGCTCCTTGCCCAGCCGGCCGCGGATCAGCGCTTCTTCCGTTGGGCAATCCATGTTCTCGATCCGGTACGTCACGCGCTCCCCCGCCGGCGAAGTGGAACCCGGGGGCACCGGCTGGTCTGGCAAGGCCGCGGGTTCAACCGCGGCCGCAGCGGCAGCGGCAGTGGGCCCTGTTTGGCTGGCCGTCTGCTCCTTGGCGCGCATGCCGATCGAGGCCAGGACCTGCTCCATCTGCGCACGCGCCTGGGCGAGGTGCTTCACCGACAGGGTGCGCTCGGCCAAATCGAAGTCCAGGTCCTGGACTCCTTGGACCGCCCCGAGGTGTGAGCGAATCAGTTTCTCCTCGCTTGGGCAGTCCATGTTCTCGATGCGGTAGGTCGTCAGAACGGCGGCTTCCTGGACGGCCTGGGCCCTCATGCCCACCGAGTTCAGCGCCTGCGTCAGGGCATCCACCGAAACCTCACGGTGCGAAACGGTCAGTTGGCGTTGCGGAAGGTCGAACAGCAGCCGCTCGATGCCGGGCATGCCCTCCAGGGTTCGACGCACCAGTGCTTCCTCGTTGCGGCAATCCATGTTGCTCACGTGGAAGACGGTGATCTCTGTGCTGGGCTTCTCATTGGCGCAGCCTGTCTGCTGGCCACTGCCGCCGGAGCAGCCGCATGTGTTAGGGGATTCTTTGTTCATAGAAGCTTTCCATTGGCAGGGATTTGCCTACATTCCGTTATTGAGCAACCTCTAGTAGGTATAGAGTCAAGAATTTTCGGAGGAACAACCATGATGCGGATCGGTGAATTGGGCAAAAAGGCGGACTGCCTGGTGCAGACCGTGCGCTTCTACGAGTCCGAAGGCTTGCTGCCTGAGCCTGCGCGTAGCGAGGGCAACTTCAGGCTGTACGACGATGTGCACCTTCAGCGCCTGCTGTTCATCCGCCGCTGCCGGGCCAAGGACATGACGCTGGAGGAGATCCGTCAGTTGCTGGGCTTCCGGGATCAGCCGGAGCGGGACTGCGGCGAGGTGAATGCGCTGGTCGACTCTCATATCGCCCAGGTGCGGACCAAGATGAAGGAATTGCGCGAGTTGGAGCGCGAGTTGATGGATTTGCGGCGCTCCTGCGATACCGCCCGAACCTCGCGCGAGTGCGGCGTTCTCAACAGCCTGGCCGAGCACGCCTGAAGCTCGAGGGTGTCATCGGCGCTGGAAGGTGATCGGATCCAGTTCCGGCGGCCATGCGCCGTGCTCCATCACACCAAAGCGCTCGGTGCCGACGTTCTGAGGCGGTGTACGGTCGAGGGCGTGGCCCACAGGAGCCAGCGCGAGCCGGACGACCTGCGCCGCAGCCTCCGTAACGTTGCGCGTCCTCCAGGCCAGCCCGAGCATCGCGGCGTGGCTGCGCAGGTGCAAGCCAAGGTAAGGCTGCGCCACGATATGGCCCAACTCATGGGCACGCCACGCGGCGCGCAGGTCGCTGACGGCCTCGCGAGAGGCCGCAATGCCCGTCTCGCGCAGGAAGGCGGCGCGGGCAAGCCCATGGTCAGGGGCGAAAGCGTCTGCCGCCGCCGGCCGACGGCGGAAGGGATAGACCAGCTGCGGGCCGTAATCCACCGGAAAATCCGTCTCATAGAGGCCCACTTCGTCCGCGCCCAACTGGTGCTTTGGCAGCCGGAAAGTTCCGAACAGGTGGTCCCAGAGCATCCAGAACTCGCCATAGTTGACCTGGGCGTCTTCATACTCGCGCTTGTGGTGCCAGCGGTGGACTTCAGCCGCTCCGATCACGAATCGCAGCGGCCCGACCCGGTAGTCCAGGTTGGAGTGCTGGAAGGCCAGGTGCACGGCCAACAAGCCGAGCCATGCGCCGACGGCCAGTGCCGGTGCTCCCATCAGGACCACCGCGAGCAAGCCGGGTGCGGCCATCATCCCTGCATGCAGGGGATGTCGGCGCTCCCCGTTAAGCCAGTAGAGGCGTTCCGAGCTGTGGTGGATTGCGTGGAACCGCCAGAGCCAGGCCACGCGGTGACTCAGCCAATGGACGCTGTAGAGGCTGAGATCGAGCACCGCACCGACGGCAAGGGCTTGCGCCCAAAGCGGCCACTGGTCCGGCCACCATGTCCTGGCCGATCACAGCGGCGCCAAGGCCGCCACCACGCCGTGGGCGGCGAGGAGAACGAGGAGGTTGACCGCTGCGTGGATCGTGTCGCACATGCTGTCGCGGTGGTCGCGACCCCAGGCCGCATGAAAGGGCAGCCGCCGCTCCAGCAGGGCGACGCAAGCGAGCGCGGCGGCCACGGTGAGCGGCACCGTCGGGAAATACGGCCAGCCGGCCGCGAGCCCGCCGAAGAGCACCACGGCGGTGGCGCCAAGGATCAGCGGGTAGCTGCCATACCGGATCACAGTGTCCAGGAAGGGGGGTTTTGTCGTACTCATCTTTCTGTCCTCAGAAGGGTCTGGCTGGGATTGGAAGCCCTCTAGCTGATGTAGAGTCAAGCAGGTCTGAGAACGAGCGCGTCAGGCCTCGCCTGGTGGCAATTCGTGCACGAATGCGCCCTGGTGTCGGCACCATCGCAACTTGCGCGCGTCTGCGCTTGATTCTCCAGCCGCGGCAGGCCTCAAGATCCTGCGACGTGGAAGGAACAACGCATGCCTGAAAACGACAAGGGAGACAAAGACGACGAGCTCGGCGGCCTCGATGCGAGCAACGCGGTAGACCGCAAGATTCTGCGGACCGTGTTGCTGATCAACCTGGGCCAGTGCGCCGCCGGCATCGGCCTTGGCATGTGGGCTGCCTCCACGGCGCTCATGGGCGCCGGGCTGGACAACCTCGCCGACGCGTCGGTCTATGCGGTCAGCCTGTACGCCGTCGGCCGGGCGGCAATGGTCAAGGTGAGCGCCGCGCGGTTGTCAGGCTTCTTGCTCATCGGCCTGGCCGTGCTGCTGCTGGTGGAGGTTCTGCGCCGCTTCGCTGGCGGGGAGGAACCTGTCGGCTTGGCTATGATGGCCATGGCCGCGGCGAACGCGGCGTTGAACCTGGTGTGCCTGAGGCTGCTGCACCGCCATCGCGGGGAGGATGTGAACTTCAAGGCGTCCGCGATCTTCACGAGCAACGACTCCATCGTCAATGGCGCGATAGTGCTGTCCGGGGTGCTGGTGATGGGGTTCGGATCGAACATCCCGGACCTGGTGCTGGGCGTCATCGTGGCCGGGATCGCTGCGAACGGCGGCCGGGAAATCCTGCGCGAGGCATCGCAAACGGCTGGGCGCAACGCCAGCGCATGAGCTCAGTCCTCACCCAGTGCCTCCCGAAGGTCATGCCGGCTGCAAGCGCCGGCCTCTGTATGCATTCAACGCGAAACCCGAAACTGCGATCAGCAGAACGACGATCTGCGCCAGCACGGTCTCGGCCGACGGGTACATGCCCAGCAATTCGATCCGCGGCGCCATGATGGGGCTGGCCCCCAGCCAGCCAGCCTCCTGCAGTCCCGCCACGCCTTTGCCCGCCAGGACAACGGCCAGCACGGCAACCAGGATCGAGCTGATGCTGAAGAACTTCCCGATGGGCATCCGGGCGCTCGTGCGCAGCATCACCCAGGCAAGGATCGCCAGCAGGCCCACGCCCAAGCCGAACCCACCCAGCAGGGCATTGCCGTTGCCGTCTGCCGACAGCGCAGAGTAGAAAAGCACGGTCTCGAAGACCTCGCGGTAGACCGCAATGAACGAAAGACCGAACAAGGCCCACGCCGAGCGCTTCGACATGGCCGAGGACAGCTTGTCCTTGAGGTAGGCCTGCCAACGGCCCGCAGCGCTCTTCTGGTGCATCCACAAGCCCACGCTCAGCAGCACGAGCGCCGCAAAGAGCGACGAGAGCCCTTCGGTGACCTCCCGGCTTGCCCCGCTGATGTTCACGAAATAGGTTGCCACGGCCCATGTCAGGCCGCCGGCGGCCAACGCCACGATCCAGCCGCCGTGCACATAGCGCAATACGTCCGGCCGGTTGGCTTTCTTCAGGAAGGCCACCATGCCCACGACGATCAGCAGGGCTTCAAGCCCTTCTCTCAGCAAGATCGTCAGCGAGCCCAGGAAGGTGGTGAGCGGTGCTGCCGATTCGCCACCCAGCTCCTTTTCCACTTCAGCAAAAAGGTAGTCCAGCTTTTGAGCTGCGGTCTCGGCCTGAGCCAGCGTGCCATTGGCAATGGCCGAGCGATAGGCCAGCATGCCGTTTTCCACCTCCGTCAGAAGTGCCTTGTTGCGCGCGCCCAGGGATGGCTCCAGCGGCTCGAAGCCGTCTAGATAGGCGGAGAGCGCCAGCCGCGTGGCCGCTGGCTTGTCGCCCTTGCGAATTGCAGCCAAGCTCTCGTCAAGGCGCGTTCGGGAAAGGGTCAGCCCGCTGGCGTCCCCCGCTGCGGACGCCGCCGCCGGCTGGCTTCGCAGGAAGGCGGTTAGATCTCGCGCTGCGTCAGGTCCGATCCGGTTGGCTGCCGCGGCCTCGGTGATCGTTGTCACCGCAGCCAGGTCGGCAAACTCCTTGCGAGCAGAGGCATCGCGCTTCCACAACTGCTCACCACGTTCGCGCATGTTGGCGTCGTGAGAAAGCGTGCCGGCAAAGAACGCGAGCGCCCACCGGTCCTCGTCAGGCAGCCCAGCAAAACTCGGCATCGCCGTGCCGGTAACGCCCTGGGAGACGACTTGATAGAGCGCCATGAGACTTCGCGAGCGAGCACGCTCCCGGTCGGTGAAGGCGATCGGCGGTGGCTCCATCTTGGCTGCAAGTGGTCCGTCGCCTCCGCCCGCAGCGCCGTGACAGGATGCGCACTGGGCTTGGAAGAGCGCCGCGCCTCGCTTGAGGTCAGGCAGGGCCTTCGGCGCCACGGGAATGGGATAGGCGGCCACCAGCAGCGCTTCCGCCTCATGCGCCAGGCGCGCGACCTCTGCGCTATCTGCCTTGCCGGAAACGGCCGCCTGCAGTTTGGTGGCAGCTGTGACTACCGCGTCCTTGGAGGCATGCGCAGGCAGGCTGCGCGCCTGGGTCACCGCATTGGCGGTGAAATCGCGCATTTCCGCATATTCCGATTCGCTGACGATGGCGCCTTTGTCGACCGCACCACCGTAGTCCACGGCGACATAGTCCAGCAGTTGCCATAGCTGACGCGGCCCTTCGTCGGCTCCAGCAGCAGGGGTCTGCGCGGCGGCAGAGCCCATAAAACACAGTCCAACCCACAGAATCAACAGCAAGCGCTTCATTCTTCAATCCGAAATAAGAACGACAAGCATTTTCGTTCATTGATCCACACCTTTGCTTGAGGCCAATCCATTTGCCTCGAAATGCTTTTGACATAGGTGCAACGGCAGCACCCCGTGTTGACATGCGCCGAGAAGGCCACCTAAACTGCGTACCTGACAACAGACATAGAGTTTTTCCTTTCGTTCGATCGCCTGAACTGCTCTTTCCCCATGCCGACCCATGCATTCACCATACGCAAACTCGCCGACGCTGCAGGCGTTGGCGTGGAGGCAGTGCGCTATTACCAGCGCGGTGGATTGCTGTCTGCACCGAATCGCGTGGACGGTGGCTTCCGGCAGTACTCGGACGACGATGTCCGTCGTTTGCGCTTCATCAAGCGGGCTCAGGCATTGGGGTATTCGCTGGAGGACATCGCGCAGCTGATGTCCTTGAGCAGCACGCGCGACCGGCTGCGCGTCCGGGAGATCACGCGCGAACGCGTTGCGGAGATCCGGGAGCGCATGGCCGACCTGCAATCAATGGCTTCGGCGCTGGAAAATCTGGCCGATTGCTGCGCCCAGGCGCCCGAAGGCTCGGCGTGCTCGATCATCGCCGCGCTGACAGGGAGCCAGGACTCTGATCCGCCCATGGCCGATGCGAGCCTCGCCGCGCAGGCAAGCGTCGCCGGTCGACGCGCTTCCACGCGCGTCCGTGCGCAAGCACGTCGCCCCGCTGGCGAGGTGGCCGCATGACGATGACGCGCGCGTTCAGGCGATTCGTTTGCCGGCTGATGCTCGGCGTGCTGGTCTTTGGCCAGATGGCCATCGCTGCCTATGCCTGCCCCGCACTGTCGGGCGCGCCGCAGTCTCTCCCGACGATGGCCATGAACGCGTCGGTCGCAACGATGCCTGATGACGAGGCAGGTGCTTCGATGGCCGTGTCGCCCGACACGTCCGCGACGTCAGACATGGCCGCCATGACGGGCTGCGACCAGATCGACGACAGCGCCGCCAACCTGTGCGCCGAGCACTGTCGTTTCGGCCAGCAAAGTGCCGACCACGCATCGGCCCCGACTGTCCCCGCGGCGCTGCTGACGACCCTCTACTCCCTCCCAGTGCAACCCGAGCCTCTCGGGCATGGTTGGCCTTCGGCCGACTCGAAATTCAAGCGCGTCGCGGCCTCTCCACCGCACGCCATCCTGCACTGCTGTTTTCGCATTTGATCTCCTGACGCTGGTGTGGCCGGCCTGAGCCGGTTTGCACCAGACCTATCGGTCGCGCTTGCGCGTGCCCGCGAGCTTCCGCTCGCACCCGCACAAGCTCCGTTCGACCTGATGGCATTCGTCAACTGGAGATCTCATGTTCATCGACTCTTTTTCTTCCCGCACGCCTGGCCGTGCCATGCCATGGCGCAGGCTCGCCATCGGCATCGCGGCGGCGCTTGCCATGGGCGCTGGTGCAGCCCATGCCGCCGACGCCCTGACGCTTGACCAGGCGCTGCGCTTGGCGCAGAACCGTTCTCGCGCGCTCGTGGCCCAGGATGCGACGGCTTCGGCCGCACGGGACATGGCCGTTGCCGCAGGACAGCGGCCCGACCCCACCCTCAAGCTCGGCATCAACAACCTGCCTGTCAACGGGGCCGATCGATTCAGCCTGACGCGCGACTTCATGACCATGCGCTCGGTCGGCGTGATGCAAGAGTTCACGCGCGAAGACAAGCTCAAGGCCCGTGCCGGGCGCTTCGAGCGCGAGGCCGAAGTTGCCGAGGCTGGGCGCAGCCTTGCGCTTGCCAACCTGCAGCGCGACACCGCCATGGCCTGGCTGGACCGTCTCTACCAAGAGCGCGTGCGCGATGTGCTGGTATCCCAGCGCGACGAAGCGCGCCTGCAGATCGACGCCGCCGATGCTGCCTACCGGGGCGGGCGGGGTACGCAAGCCGACGTGTTCGCCGCCCGATCGGCGGTCGCCCAGATCGACGACCGCATCGAGCAAGCCGAGCGCCAGATCGCCACAGCCCGCACGCAACTGGCCCGCTGGACAGGTTCCACCGCAAGCGATTCCCTTGGCCCGGCGCCAGCGTTGGATGCGGTTCGCTTGAGTCCGCAGGACCTGGAGGCCCAACTCGCCCATCACCCTGAAATCGCGGTAATGCAAAAGCAGGAGGAAGTTGCGCAGGCCGAAGCGGACCTCGCGCGAGCCAACAAGAAGACCGATGTGAGCGTCGAGCTGATGTACAGCCAGCGCGGGTCGGCGTACTCGAACATGGTCTCGCTCAATGTTTCGATCCCGCTGCAATGGGACCAGCAGAACCGACAGGATCGCGAGCTCTCGGCCAAGCTGGCCGGCGTCGAGCAGAAGCGCGCCGAACGTGAAGAGGCCACGCGAGCACACGTGGCCGAAGCACTGGCGATGCTGCAGGAATGGCGCAGCGACCGCGAGCGCCTGACCCGCTACGACAACTCGCTGCTGCCACTGGCCACCGAGCGCACGCGCGCCACGATCGCCGCTTACCGCGGCGGCGTGGGCACCCTGACGGCGGTGCTGGAATCCCGCCGCGCCGAGATCGATACACGTATCGAGCGCCTGCGCCTGGAAATGGGCGCGGCCCGCCTGTGGGCGCAACTGAACTACCTGGTGCCGGTCGGCCACGACACGGCCGCACCCCAGCCCTGACCACCACCGAGAGACCTCCCATGAAAACCAAAACCCTCGTGATGGCCCTTGCCACTGCTGGCGTGCTGGGTGCTGCCGGCTACGGCCTCTATGCCCTGGGCATGCACCGCGGCATCGGCATGACGACCACGCCGCCCAGTACCGCTGCGACCGTTCCCGCGAACACCAATGGCGCCTCATCGACGCAGGCCGCTGCACCTGTTGCCGCGCCCGCCAACGAATCGGGCGAAGATGCCACCCGCCGGCACATCGCAGCCGGCATCAAGGCCGGCGACGTTGACCCTGCCAACGGCAAGAAGATCCTGTACTACCACGACCCCATGGTGCCTGGGAACAAGTTCGACAAGCCGGCCAAGTCGCCTTTCATGGACATGATGATGTCGCCGGTCTACGCCGACGGCGATGCGGACCAAGGCAAGGTCACGGTCAGCTCGCGCATCCAGCAGAACCTGGGCGTACGCACCGCCGAAGTGACCGAAGGCACGCTGTCGCCGCAGGTGTCGGCGGTGGGCAGCATCGCGTTCAACGAGCGTGACCAGGCGATCGTGCAGGCGCGTGCCACCGGGTACATCGAGCACCTGTACGTGCGCGCCACGCTGGACCCGGTCGCCAAGGGGCAACCCTTGGTCAGCCTCTATGTCCCGGATTGGGTCGCTGCCCAGGAAGAATTCCTGTCGGTGCGACGCATGAAAGGCACAGACTTGGGAGGACTCGTGGATGGTGCGCGACAACGCATGCGCCAGGTCGGCATGGATGACGGCCAGATCGCGCTGGTCGAGCGCAGCGGCAAGACCCAGCCCCGCATCACCCTGACCGCGCCCCTGGGTGGGGTCGTCGTCGAACTGCTGGCGCGCGAAGGCATGACGGTGATGCCGGGAGCCACGCTGTTCCGCATCAATGGCTTGTCCACCGTGTGGGCCAACGCCGAGGTGCCCGAGAGCCAGGCCGCGCTGCTGCGCCCGGGCGCCAAGGTGCAGGCCAGAAGCCCGGCTGCGTCCGGCAGCACCTTCGACGGCAAGGTGCAGGCGATCCTGCCCGAGGTGAATCCGAGCACGCGCACGCTGAAGGCACGCTTGGAGCTCGCCAATCCAGGCAGTCGGCTGGTGCCGGGGATGTTCGTCACGATGAACTTCGTGGACATGCGTGCCGACAAGACGCTGCTCGTGCCCACCGAGGCTGTGATCCAGACCGGCAAACGCACGGTCGTGATCGTGGCAGAAGACAACGGGCGCTTCCGTCCGGTCGATGTCGAGGCAGGCCTCGAGAGCGGCGGCCAGACCGAGATCAAGCGTGGCCTTTCGGCTGGCAAGCGTGTCGTCGTGTCGTCGCAGTTCCTGATCGACTCGGAGGCCAGCCTCAAGGGCGTCGAGGCCCGCTTGAACAGTGAGCCGGCCGCCGGCGCTGCACCTGTTCCTGCGGCTTCGGCCGCAGCCCCGATGGCCGCCAGCGCACCACGGCACGTCGGTGAAGCCAAGGTCGTCAGTGTCGGCAAGGACGCATTGACCCTTTCGCACGGCGCCATTCCCACGCTGAAGTGGGGCCCGATGACGATGGACTTCAAGCTGCCGCCCGACGGCGCGGCGCGCAACGTTCAGGTCGGGGATCGCGTGAGCTTCGAGTTCTTCATGGGCGCGGACGACCTGCCCCAGCTCACCCGCGTCACACCGATGGCAGCCGAGGCCAAGGCGGCGGCACCCGCAACCGCGCCGGGAAGCAAGCCATGATCGCCAAGCTGATCCGCTGGTCCATCGCCAACCGCTTCCTCGTGCTGCTGGCCACCTTGATGCTCAGCGCGTGGGGTGTCTACTCGGTGCTGCGAACCCCCCTGGATGCGCTGCCCGACCTGTCGGACGTGCAGGTCATCATCCGCACGACCTATCCGGGCCAGGCGCCGCGCATCGTCGAGAACCAGGTCACGTACCCGTTGACGACGACGATGCTCTCCGTGCCGGGCGCGAAGGCGGTGCGCGGCTACTCGTTCTTTGGCGACTCCTTTGTCTACGTGTTGTTCGAGGACGGTACCGACCAATACTGGGCGCGCTCCCGGGTCCTCGAATACCTGAACCAGGTGCAGTCGCGGCTGCCGGCCCAGGCCAAGGCGTCGCTCGGTCCGGACGCTTCCGGCGTAGGCTGGATCTACGAGTACGCGCTGGTCGACCGCAGCGGCAAGATGGACATCTCGCAACTGCGCGCGCTTCAGGACTGGTTCCTCAAGTACGAGCTCAAGACCGTGCCCGACGTGGCCGAAGTTGCCTCCGTGGGCGGCATGGTGCGCCAGTACCAGATCGTGCTCGATCCGGACAAGCTCGCGGCCTACGGTATCCCGCACACCAAGGTCGTGGAGGCGATCCAGCGCGCGAACCAGGAGACCGGCGGCTCGGTGCTCGAACTGGGAGAAGCCGAGTACATGGTGCGTGCCTCGGGCTACCTGCAGAACCTCGACGACTTTCGCAAGGTGCCGCTCATGACGACGGCGGCCGGCGTGTCGGTGCGCCTGGGCGACGTGGCCCGGGTGCAAATCGGTCCGGAAATGCGCCGTGGCATTGGCGAACTCGATGGCGAGGGCGAGGCTGTCGGCGGCGTGATCGTGATGCGCTCGGGGAAAAACGCGTTGCAGACCATCGCCGCGGTCAAGGACAAGCTTGAGGGCTTGAAGTCCAGCCTGCCGCGCGGCGTGGAGATCGTGCCGGTGTACGACCGTTCGGGGCTGATCGAGCGGGCCGTCGAGAACCTCACGCACAAGCTGATCGAGGAGTTCATCGTCGTCGCGGTGGTCTGCTTCGTCTTCCTGTTCCACCTGCGCTCTGCGCTGGTGGCCATCATTTCGTTGCCCCTGGGCATCCTGGCGGCGTTCATTGTGATGCACTACCAGGGCGTCAACGCCAACATCATGTCGCTGGGGGGCATCGCGATCGCCATCGGTGCGATGGTCGACGCGGCAGTCGTGATGATTGAGAACGCCCACAAGCATCTCGAGCATTGGAGCCATGAGCACCCCGGCGAGGTGCTCGAAGGGGCGGCCCGGTGGCGCGTCATCGGCGACTCGGCGGCCGAGGTGGGGCCGGCGCTGTTTTTCTCGCTGCTCATCATCACGCTGTCCTTCGTGCCCGTATTCACGCTGGAAGCGCAGGAAGGACGCCTGTTCTCCCCGCTGGCGTTCACCAAGACCTACGCCATGGCGGCTGCGGCGGGCCTGTCGGTGACCTTGATCCCAGTGCTCATGGGCTACCTGATCCGTGGCCGCATCCCCGACGAAAAAAGCAATCCACTCAATCGCCTGCTGATCGCGGTCTACCGGCCGTTGCTCGACATGGTGCTGCGCGCCCCGAAGCTCACGCTCGTCGTGGCTGCCGTGGTGCTGACCACCAGCCTGTGGCCGCTGCAGCACGTCGGCGGCGAGTTCATGCCGCGGCTGGACGAAGGGGACCTGCTGTACATGCCTTCGGCACTGCCTGGACTGTCGGCAGGCAAAGCGGGGGAACTGCTCCAACAGACCGATCGCCTGATCAAGACGGTGCCGGAGGTCGCGAGCGTGTACGGCAAGGCGGGCCGCGCGGAGAGTGCAACCGACCCCGCGCCGCTGGAGATGTTCGAGACGACGATCCAGTTCAAGCCGCGCGAGGAGTGGCGCGCCGGCATGACGACCGACAAACTCGTTGAGGAGCTCGATCGCATCGTCAAGGTGCCGGGCCTGTCCAACATCTGGGTGCCGCCGATCCGCAATCGCATCGACATGCTGGCCACGGGCATCAAGAGCCCTGTGGGTGTCAAGGTGGCGGGCACGGATCTAGCGACCATCGATCGCATCACCGGAGAGATCGAACGCACGCTCAAGGACGTGCCCGGCGTCAGCAGCGCCTTGGCCGAGCGGCTCACCGGTGGGCGCTATGTGGACGTGAACATCCGGCGTGACGACGCGGCACGCTACGGGTTGAACATCGCCGACGTGCAGTCGGTGGTCTCTTCCGCCGTGGGCGGCGAGAACATCGGCGAGACGGTCGAAGGCCTGCAGCGTTTTCCGATCAACGTGCGCTACCCGCGCGGGTTCCGGGATTCACTGGAAGGCTTGCGGACCTTGCCGATCGTCACCGAGCGCGGCGCACGGCTGGTGCTCTCCGACGTGGCGGACATCCGCGTCACCGACGGGCCGCCGATGCTGCGCAGCGAGAACGCTCGGCTGTCGGGCTGGGTGTACGTCGACATCCGGGATCGGGACCTTCGCTCCGCAGTGCAGGACATGCAGCAAGCTGTCGCCAAACAGGTGAAGCTGCCGCCGGGCTACTCGATCTCGTGGTCGGGCCAGTTCGAGTTCCTGGAGCGGGCCACCGCCAAGCTCAAGGTGGTGGTGCCGTTCACGCTGCTCATCATCTTCGTGCTGCTGTACCTGACATTTGGCGCGTTTGGTGAAGCGCTCCTGATCATGGCCGCGCTTCCGTTCGCGCTGGTGGGCGGCATCTGGCTGCTGTACCTGCTGAGCTACAACCTGTCGATCGCGGGGGCCGTGGGCTTCATCGCGCTGGCTGGCGTGTCGGCTGAGTTCGGCGTGATCATGCTGCTGTACCTCAAGAACGCTTGGCTGGAGCGTGCCGACCAAGGCAAGACCAGCGAGGCCGACCTGCTCGATGCCATCCGTGAAGGCGCCGTGCTGCGCGTGCGGCCCAAGGCGATGACGGTGGCCGTCATCCTGGCTGGCCTGCTGCCGATCATGTGGGGCACGGGGACCGGCTCCGAGGTGATGCAGCGCATTGCCGCACCGATGGTGGGGGGGATGGTCACAGCGCCGTTGCTGTCGATGTTCGTCATTCCCGCGGCCTACCTCTTGATGCGCCGGCCGCGTCAGCCCAGGGCCTCCCGGTGGGCGTTCCGGAGGCGTCATCGTGCAGCCGCTTGAAAGCTCCGGTGGCTGCCGCGCTTGGCGCGTGGTAGCGCTTTGCCTGTGCCTGTCACTGCTGCTCGGTACGGCGGCTCGCGCGGCCGTTTCCGCCCAGGAGATTCAGCCTGCTGGCCCGGTGATGACCGCATCGACGGCCTCGCGCCCGATGCCCACCAGCGCCGAGGATTGTCAGACCTGTGCGGCTTGCGCCATCGCACCGGCGCCGGTGGTTCACGCATTCACCGGCGAAGGCGAGGCACGAGAACAAGTACCGATAGCCTGGCTCGCGCACGTGGTAGCGGCGCCGGCGCCCACCTGGTTTTTTGATGCTGGAGACGGACGATTGCGATGGCCTGTGCGCATCGCGTTCTGCCGGTGGCTGGATTGATCCGATGAGGTTCCTCTCGAACTGTCAGATCAGACCAACCTTAGGAGAACATCATGAAGAAACTGCTCATTTCCCTCGCCACCGCCTTGACGTTGGGTGCTGCATGGCCCGCGTTTGCCGGCCCCGACTTCCAGGTCATCGAGAAAGCACGCGCGGACCGGCAAGCGGCCGTGGCGGCGCAACCGGCCACCAGCAGAGTTGACAGCGCCACCGGTCAGCGGATGAACTGCCCGCCCGAACCTCTGGTGCTGCCGCAGGACCACGGCCCGCGTGCTCAAACGACGCCCGGGGAAAACCGGGTCCGCAGGGCGCGCTACGAGGCCCAGGTGAAGGCATGCACGAACCCCGTGCTGTGAATGCTTGTCCGTACATCGGCGCATGACTTTCAGAGGTGGTCACCGCAGGTGATCACTCTCATCCCGGGGCCTGTCAGAAGGCAGGCCCGTTTTTAAGCTCAGAAAAGGAAACTCATCATGAAACTCGTCTCAACCGCAACGCTGATCGCTGCCTTGTCATTTTCTGCCGCCACATTCGCCCAGTCCGGCGACATGGGCGGCATGAAGATGGGGGACAAGGGCACGCAGAACTGCATGGACATGAAGGGAATGAAGGGCATGGACATGAAGGACATGGATGCCAAGAAGTGCCAGGACATGATGAAAGGCATGGACGCCAAAGGCACCGCCAAGTCCACGGCCCATGAGGCCGATGCAGTGGTGAAGGAATTCGATGCGACCCAGGGCAAGGTCACCCTTGCGCATGGCCCCGTCAAGAGCCTGGGGTGGCCCGCGATGACCATGGCGTTCGGCGTCAAGGACAAGGCGCTGTTCGACAAGCTCGCCGTGGGCGCGAAAGTCCACGTCGGGTTCAAGAAAGAGGGTAACGACTACGTCGTGACCTCAGTCAAGTAGATCAGTCAGGACACCGATGCGAACCGGCAACGACAGCAAAGCAGCGATCACAAGCGCTTGCCGTCGTCGCACTTCGAGAGACTCCTCCATCGGCGGACCGACGCAGCGACTCTGTCGGGCCTGCCGACTGTGGGGTGAGATCGAGCCAAGGCGTGTCCGCGCCGCGCACGAGGGCCGCCATCGGGTACGCTGTGTGTTCAGATCGACCCCGACCAGTGGGAGTTTTGCGCCATGGCGAGCATTGAACGTACGGCTTACCCTCGATTTCCTCGAACGCTGACGCTCAAGGATTTACAGACGTCGTTCACGCCAAGGCCTGAGGAAATCGAATGGGCGCAGCGGTATTCGCGAACGCCGGAGCGTCGGCTGGCGTTGCTCGTACTGCTCAAATGCTTCGAGTTCCTGCGCCACTTTCCGGCGCTCGAAGCCATTCCTCTCGAACTCGTCGAGCACGTCTCAGCCACTTTGGGCATGGCGCCGACCGAGAGGATTGAGTTCGCATCGCTGGCCACGCTGTATCGCCACCACAAAGCGATACGCGAACTGCTCGGCGTGAAGCCTTATACCGATGGGCAGACACGCAAGCTGACCATTCAACTTGCCCAACAGGCCGGCAACATCGTGGAAACCCGCGTCGACATCATCAACATCACGATCGAGGAATTGGTGCGACTGGGTTACGAGCTGCCGGTGTTTCGCACGCTCGACGAAATAGCCGAGCAAGCACATACGGCCGCCGAGGCAGCCTTGCACAAGCGAATCACCCAACGCCTGACCTTGGCCCAGCGAAACTGGCTTGATCGGTTGTTGGCCGCCGAACTGCCTGTCCGGCGCACGCTGTACAACCAGATCAAGAGGTCCGCGAAAAAGGCCTCGCGCAAGCATCTCGATTTGCTGCTGGACCAGTTGACCTGGCTTGAGTCCTTGCCCGACAGCGATGCGCTGCTCGACGGCGTGCCGGCGACCAAGCTCAAGCACATGGCGGAGATGGCATCGGCGCTCGATGCGGGCGACATGAAGGATCTGTTGCCCGCCAAGCGCTACACACTGATCCTGGCTTTGATTCGTCAGATGCGCGTGAGAGCGCGCGACGACGTGGCCGAAATGTTCATTCGCCGCATCGGAGCCATTCACAAAACCGGCAAGGAGGAACTGCAGGTGATCCAGGCGCGCCAGCGCGAACTGAGCGAGGAGCTGGTGGCCACGCTGGAACAAGTGATTGAGATCCTCGCCGAAAACCTGGATGACGCGAGCACCGGGCAGCGCGTGCGCGATCTGCTTGCGCCGCACGGCAACCTCGATCAGCTGAGGACGGACTGCGAGGCCATCCGCGTGTGGAGCGGCGGCAACCACCTGCCGTTGATCTGGAAGGCCTTCAGCAGCTGGCGCTCGGCGATGTTCCGGATGGCGAAGGCGCTACGTTTCGAGGCAGCCACCCAGGACCGTAATCTACTCGATGCCCTGGAGGTCGTGCTGGCCAACGAACACCGCAAGGTCGAGTGGATCGCAGACGACCTGACGCTGTCGTTCGCCTCCGAGCGTTGGCGCAAGCTGGTGCGCCGCTCGCATGGCCTGGGCCATCCGACAAATCGGCGCTATCTGGAAGTGTGCGTGTTCAGCTACCTGAGCGGCGATCTTCGCTCCGGCGATGTGTGCATTGAAGGCTCGGAATCCTTTGCCGACTATCGCGCGCAGCTGTTACCCTGGAATGAGTGCGAAGCGCTCCTTCCGACGTACTGCGACCGGATCGGCATACCGGCCGCGGCGGGTGACTTCGTCGACGGTCTCAAGCAACTGCTCACCGAGACAGCCGAAAAAGTCGATGAGGAGTTCCCGCAGCATGCAGGCGACGTGGTGATCGGCAGCACCGGCGAGCCGACCCTGCGGCGGGTCGCCGCGCGCGAAGTGCCGGCGTCGGCCATCGCTTTGCACGCAGCCATCGAGAATCGCACCGCACCACGCAATCTGCTGGATGTTCTGGCCAACATCGAGCACTGGACCGGATTCACTCGAAATTTCGGTCCGCAGTCAGGCGACGATCCCAAACTTCGCAACGCACGCGAGCGCTACTTGCTGACCGTGTTCGCGATGGGCTGCAACCTCGGGCCCAACCAGGCCGCGCGCCATCTGTCCAACGGCGTGACACCGCATCAGCTGTCCTATGCCAACCAGCGGCACATGAGCCTGGACCAGCTGGACAACGCCTGCCGGGATCTGACCGAGCTGTACCTGCGGCTCGAGTTGCCCAAGCTATGGGGCGAGGGTAAGAAGGTGGCGGCCGATGGCACGCAGCACGATTTCTACGCCCAGAACCTGTTGGTGGGCATGCATTTCCGCTATCGACGCATGGGTGCGGTGGCCTATCGGCATGTGGCTGATAACTACATCGCGGTGTTTCGCCATTTCATACCGCCAGGAGTCCTCGAAGCGGTCTATGTCATCGAGGGCCTGATGAAGGCGGGCTTGAGCGTGCAGGCCGATACGGTCTATTCGGACACCCATGGCCAGTCCGAAACCGTCTTCGCTTTCACGCACCTGGCGGGCATCCAGTTGATGCCCCGCATCCGGAACTGGAAGGACCTGCGTTTCTATCGACCAGAGAGAGGTACGCGTTACCGCCATGTCGATCGCTTGTTCAGCGACGTGGTGGACTGGAAGCTGATCCGCGACCACTGGCGGGATCTGATGCAGGTGTCCATCTCGATCCAGGCCGGACGGATCGCCTCGCCGATGCTGCTGCGCAAGCTCAGCCAGGAAGGGCGGCACAACCGGCTCTTTGCCGCGGCGCGCGAACTCGGCCGCGTGCTGCGCACCGTCTACCTGTTGCGCTGGATTTCCAGCAAGGAGATGCGCCAGGAGGTCAGCGCGACGACGAACAAGATCGAGTCGTACCACGCATTCACGAAGTGGCTGGACTTTGGCGGTGACGTGATCAACGAGAACGACCCGAACGAGCAGCAGAAACGGGTGCGCTTCATCGACCTGGTGGCGTCGTCGGTGATCCTGCAGAACACGGTGGACATGATGCGGGTTCTGCAGGAGATGTACGCCGACGGGGAGCCGGTTTCTGCGGCCGACGTCGAATACCTGAGTCCGTACATGACCTCGGGCATCAAACGTTTCGGCAACTATCACCTCGACCTGAAACGCCCGCCAGAGCCCTGGGTCAAGGAGTCGCAGTTTCGGGAGGCCGCCAAGCGCGCTCGCGCCGCAGCCGCAGAGGCGCAGCGCGCCGGTCAGAAAGGAGCAGGTGCATGAGCGATGTAGACGCCACTGTGGTCACGGCCTACGGCCGACTGGACCGTGCCGCGCTAACGCGCGCTCAAAGTAGCTACGACACGGCAGCACTGTTAAACGCAGTGGAAGAGTTGGACAGGATTGTTGCGCGCGCGCGAGGACAGGATGGCCTTCGAGACGTCCTGCTGCGTCTGCACGGCATGGCCCATGCCGTGATCAACGGCGCAGGGATGTCGGTCTCCACGAGCCAGGAAAGTCTGCCGGAGCTAGCCTTCGATGCGACTGCAGAGATTCTGCAAACGATCTCTACGCTGCAAGGGTGGGTGAAGCTGATCGAACCGTTGGAGAGCCTTCAGCCTCGCTGATTGAACGACGGGATCGCATAAAAGGTTTTGACTAAATAACCTGAGGGCTTATGAGTCAAAACTGGCTTTATCCCGGCTTACCCTCACATTGGGTGCCGCCAGTCGCAGCAGCGTGGGCGCAATTGGCGCCTCCAACAGCATGCGGGTGCGGGGGGTGAGGCCGTCAGTCACAGGACAGACCCCGTTGCAGGAGAACAGGCCTGGCACGCATCAGTCAGCATGGCCATGCGCTTGTACGGGTAACGCCGCCAGCAGATCCATGGATTCATCCACCAGCGCATGCAATGCCATCACGCGCTCCACGCCCAGCGCTTCATTCAGCGCGAGTTGCGCGTCCTTCCAGTGGCGCTGCGCCTCTGCGCGTTTGTCGCGGCCGGAGTCGGTGATGTGCACCAGGCGGCTGCGGGCATCGGCGCCCGCTTCCAGCGTGACCCAACCGGCATCCACCAGCGGGCGCAGGTTGCGCGTCAACGTCGAGGCGTCCATCTTCATAGCCACCGCCAGGTCGCCCGGGCGGATCGGGCCCAGCTTGAGCACGTGCGACAGCAGCGAATACTGCGTGGTCTTGAGCCCGCATTGGGCCATTTCGGCGTCGTAGTGGTTGGCCACGCGGCGCATCAGCTGGCGCAGCTTGAAGTTGGTGCAGCCCTGCGGCAGCACGGGGGCCAGGGGCGATGGTTCGGCTTGCATGGATTTCATTGTATCTGCAATAATTGCATATGCAACTCATGTGTTTCAACCACACCACCGGCCCGTACACCCCATGACCCAGCACAACCACCTTGAACACTGGCTCGCGCAGGAGCGCGACATCCTTGCCACACTGGATGCAGGCCCCGGCCCGGGTGTGGCCCGCCGTGACCAGATTGCCCACCTGACCGGCCTGCAGCAAATGCAAGCCATGCTGCGTGGCGAACTGCCCTATGCCGCCATTGCCAAGACGCTGGACTTTTTGATCGTGGACGTGGGCGAAGGTACGGCCACCTTCCAGGGCACGCCCCGCGTGGAGCACTTCAACCCCATGGGCACCGTGCACGGGGGCTGGTTTGCCACCCTGCTCGATTCGGCCCTGGGCTGCGCCGTGCACACGCGCATGGAGCCCGGGCGTGGCTACACCACGGCCGAGCTGGGCATCAACCTGGTCAAGGCCATCACACCCAAGGTGCAGCGCGTGCGCGCCGAGGGCCGCGTGATCCACGCGGGCCGCCAGTTGGCCACGGCCGAAGCGCGCCTGGTGGGGCCCGACGGCACGCTTTACGCCCACGCCACCACCACCTGCCTCGTTTTCGACTTGCCGGCACAATCGAAGGCATGAAATTCCTCCACACCATGCTGCGCGTTGGCAACCTTCAACGCTCGATTGATTTCTACACCCAGGTGCTGGGCATGCAACTGCTGCGCCAGTCCGAGAACCCCGAGTACAAATACTCGCTGGCGTTTCTGGGCTTCGAGGGCGGCAATCCCGGCCAGGCCGAGATCGAGCTGACCTACAACTGGGGCGTGGAAAGCTACGAGATGGGTACGGCCTACGGCCACATCGCACTGGGCGTTCCGGATGCCTATGCCGCGTGCGAGAAGATCAAGGCCTCGGGCGGCAACGTGACGCGCGAAGCAGGCCCGGTCAAGGGCGGCACCACGGTGATCGCGTTTGTAACGGACCCCGATGGCTACAAGATTGAGCTGATCCAGCGCGCCGAGGGCACGGGCGGCGCTGGTTTGCGCTAATCCTTCACTATCAAATAAATAGCTGGTAGCGCTTTACCCATAAAAGATAGCGGCATTTTTATCCATAAAAAAACCCGGCAATGCCGGGTTTTTTTCAACGCAAGCGCTCGGTCACTGGGCGCTCAGTGCCACTTCCACACGACGGGCTTCGGCGTTGCTGCCGCTGGCGGTGGTTTCCTCGGGCTTCTTCAGTTCGATCTTGTCTTCCGCCACGCCCAGGGCCTTGAGCGCGTCGCGCACGGCAAAGGCGCGTTGCTTGGCCAGCTCGACATTCAGTGCGGCATCGCCCGTGGCATCGTGGAATCCCGAAACCACAGCCGTCTTGCCTTCGGACACACCCTTGACCACATCGGCCAGGGCTTCGTTGGCACCCGTGGCCAGGTCGGCCTTGGCGCTGGCAAAGTAGAACTTCACCACGCCGTTTTCCACGCGCACGCTGGCGCCGTCGGTGGCCGCTGCGTCAGCGGCAGGTGCTGCTGGCGCGCTGCTAGCTATTGCGGTTGCAGCGGGCTTGGGTGCTGTCGAGCCGCCCACGCGCTTGACCACCACGGTGCCCACGACCACGGAAATCAGCAGTGCAATCAGCGCAATCAGGAAACCGAGGGCAAAACGTTCTTGGCTGTCGTCGTCAGACATGGGAAATCCTCGTAAAAATGGTGGTGCCAGTGGCGCGCAACCCGCAAGGCGGCGCACCCGGCCTGTTGAAACAAAGCCTTGAATTGTAGAGTGAACGCATGACGAATCTGCCCGCCCCCCTGCGAGATCCGGCACCCATGCTGGAGCGCGCCCTGATGGACTGGGGTGGCCACGAGGATCTGTGGGTGTTTGGCTATGGCTCGCTCATCTGGCGCCCGGATTTTGACTACGCAGAGCGCAGAGCCGCCAAGGTGCACGGCTGGCACCGCGCACTCAAGATGTGGAGCCGCGTCAACCGGGGCACGCCCGAATGCCCGGGCCTGGTGTTTGGCATGCTCTCGGGCGGTAGCTGCCGGGGCATGGTATTCCGTGTGGACAAGGCGCATGCCCCGCAGGTCCTGACCAACCTGTGGCAGCGCGAGATGGTCACCGCCGTGTACGACCCGCGCTGGCTGGCCTGCCAGACCCCGCACGGCCCTGTGCGCGCCCTCGCCTTCACCCTGTCGCGCAAGAGCCCCAATCACACCGGCGTGCTGCCCGACCACGAATACCGCCGCATTTTCGAGCAGGCCAGCGGGCGCTTTGGCACCACGCGCGACTATGCGCAGACCACCCATGACGAGTTGCTCCGGCATGGCATCCAGGACCAGGCCCTGGCCCGTCTGATTGCACTGACACACCGTCGGTGCTGAACCCAGGCCTCCCTCGATAAGGGGCTCTGGCGCCGTTGCATCCGCCGGGGATGGCAGTTGTAGTTCTTTACCGCCAGATGGAGAATGCGCCACGGGGCACGATGGCGCTGGCTGGCGGCGCCTGTGGCAGGTACCCCAGCCTGTGAGTGCCGGTGCTTACCGTCAACCTTCTTCAGGAGTCTCAGGCATGTCCTTGCAAACCGTTTTTATATCGGCCGCCCTGGTGGCCTCTTTGGCGGGCTGCGCCGCCTATTCCGCGGGTCCGAGCGCCACCGCCCAACTCCAACCCACGCGCGGCAACACCGCAGCCGGCACGGTGACGTTTGTCCAGTCGGGCGAGGTGGTCAAAGTGTCGGGCACCATCAAAGGCCTCAAGCCGGGCGCCGAACATGGTTTTCATATTCATGAAAAAGGCGACTGCTCCAGCGGCGACGGCATGGGCACCGGCGGCCACTTCAACCCGGGCGGCAAGCCGCACGGCCACCATGGCATGGGCGAGCACCATACGGGCGACCTGCCCAGCCTCAAGGCCGATGCCGATGGCGTGGCGACGTTCCGCTTCGAATCGCGCACCATTCGCGTGGGCAGCAGCGCCAACGACATCGTCGGCAAAGGCCTGATCGTGCACCGCGACCCCGATGACTACCAGACCCAGCCCACCGGCAATGCCGGCCCGCGCCTGGCCTGCGCCGTGATCACGGCAAAGTAAACGCACCGCTACGGGCGCGCTGCCAGCAACTGCGCGGCGCGCTCCAAGTCCTGCACGGTGTCCACGTCGGTCACCGCGCCCACGTCTTCCACATCCATCCACCGCACCATGCCCTGCTGTGCCTGCTGGCGCACCACGCTCGCGGCGCCCTGCTCGCCCGCCAGGGCCAGCAGCCCGGACAGGCATGGCGCCGCAAAACCCACGGGGTGGCCGCGCTCACCCTGGTGCACCGGCACCGCCACGGCGCAGTCCGCCAGGGCGGCGGCGATTGCGCGCAGGGTGTCGGGCTGGACCAGCGGCAGATCCCCGGGCAGCACCAGCCAGCCGGGGGCACCTGCCGTGGCGCGCACCGCTGCGGCAATCGAATCACCCATGCCGGGGTGGCCTGCATCCTCCAGATGCCAGGGCAAGCCACTGGCGTGCACGGCGGCCAGCGTGTGCTCCAGCACCGTTCGCCCCGCCAGCGGTGCGCGCAGCTTGTGCACGACGCCGCCCGATGCGGCAAAGCGCTCGCCCCGACCCGAGGCCAGTACCAGCACCACGGGCTGCGCAACGGAGGGGGGGCGGTTTTCTCCTGCCATCACGCCAGCTTGAACGGCAGCTCGCGCGGCGTCTTGCCCGTGATCTGGGCAATGGCGTTGGCAAACGCCGGCGCCAGCGGTGGCAGGCCGGGTTCACCCATGCCGGTGGGTGGGTCGGCGCTGGGCACGATGTGCACGGTCACCTGCGGCATGTCGGTGATGCGCGGCACGGCGTAGTCGCCAAAGTTGCTCTGTTCCACCACACCGTCCTTGAGGGTGATGGCGGCGCCCGGCAGGCACATGCCCAGGCCCATCAGCGCGGCGCCTTGCACCTGGGCTTCCACGCTTTTCGGGTTGACCGCCAGGTTGCAGTGCACGCCGGCGGTAATGCTGTGCAATTTGGGTGTGCCGTCTTTCACCGAGGCCTCGACCACATAGGCCACCACGGAACTGAACGACTCGTGCACCGCCACGCCCCAGGCGCGGCCGGCGGCCAGCTTTTTCTTGCCATAGCCCGACTGGGCCACGGCCAGTTGCAGCGCTGCCTTGTGGCGCGGGTGCTTGTCGCCCATCAGGGCCAGGCGGTAGGCCACGGGGTCTTGCTTTGCCGCCCGGGCCACTTCGTCGATCAGCGTCTCCATGGCGTAGGCCGTGTGGGTGGAGCCCACGCTGCGCCACCAGAGCACGGGCACGTTCACATCGGGGTGGTGCACCGACAGCTTCATGGGCACGCCGTAGGGCTCTTTCATGCCCTCGACGGCTGTTGCGTCGATGCCGTTCTTGACCATGAAAGCCTCGAACGGCGAGCCCTTGGTGATGGACTGGCCGACGATGGTGTGGTCCCACGCCAAAATCCTGCCCTTGGCGTCAAAGCCGATCTCGGCGCGGTGCACATGCATGGGGCGGTAGTAGCCGCCCTGGATGTCGTCCTCGCGGCTCCACAGGGTGCGCACCGGCGCGCTGAGGCCCGCCGTGCGCGCCGCCTTGGCCACGCCGCAGGCCTCGACCACGTAGTCGCTGGTGGGGATGGCGCGGCGGCCAAAGCCGCCACCGGCCATCTGCGTGTGCACCTTGATGTTCTGCGGCTGCAGGCCCAGTGTCTTGGCTGCGGCCATGGCGTCCAGGCCGGGCATCTGCGTGCCCATCCAGAGTTCGGCTTTGTCGCCGTCCAGCTTCACAGTGCAGTTCAGCGGCTCCATGGGCGCATGCGCCAGGTAGGGGAATACGAACTCGGCGCTGATCTTGTGGGGCGCGCCCGCCAGCGGGGCCATGTCGGCCTGCAGGGCCACGTTGCCCGGCTTGGCGGCCAGTTCGCGGTACTGCGCCAGCAGCGCTTTGGTGTCGGGCTTGCCGACCGCGCTGGTGTCCCACTCCACCTTGAGCGCATCGCGCCCCTGCTTGGCGGGCCAGTAGCCGTCGGCCACGATGGCCACGCCCTCGCCGCCCCGGTCGGTGGGCACGCGCAGCACGGCCTTCACGCCCTTGATGGCTTTGGCGGCGCTGTCGTCCAGCGACTTCACCTTGCCACCAAACACCGGCGGGCGCGCCACCACGGCCGTGAGCATGCCGGGCAGGCGCACGTCGATGCCGTAGTCCTGCTGGCCGCTCGACTTGGCCTGGGCATCGAGCCGCCCGGTGGGCTTGCCGATGAGGCGGAACTGCTGGGGGTCCTTGAGCGTGACCTTTTCGGGCACGGGCTGCTGCATGGCGGCTTCGGCCAGCGCGCCGTAGCCCAGCTTCTTGCCGCCAGGACCGACGACAAAGCCGTTGCTGGTGCGCAGCGCCGAAGCATTCACGCCCCACTGCGCGGCAGCCGCCGAGACCAGCATGGCGCGGGTGCGCGCGCCCAGTTCGCGGTACTGGGTGTAGGAATTCTTGATGGAGTTGGAGCCACCCGTGAGGTGCATGCCCATCATCGGGTCGGCATAGGCCGCGCTGGCATCGCCGTGCACGCTGCGCACCTTGCTCCAGTCGGCATCCAGCTCCTCGGCCAGGATCATGGGCAGGCCGGTTTGCACGCCCTGGCCAAAGTCCAGGCGGTTGATGGTGACTGTGACCGTGCCATCGGCGTCGATACGCACGAAGGCCGAGGGCTGCTCGAACGGCTTGAGGCCTGCGGGAGCAGCGACATGGCCCTGCGCGCCCGCCACCAGCGGAAACGCGCCCAGTGCAAAACCCGAAGCGGCAGATACCTTGAGGAAGGTGCGGCGCGCCACGCCTTCCAGCGCATCGGATACTCCTGAATTCGTAGCTTCTTGCGCTTTATCCATCAACGCCTGAAGGTGTTTTGGCATGAAAAAATGGGCCTGACTTTGCAGGGCATGAGCGTCGAAGTGCATGGTGTTCTCCTTCCATCAGGCCAGGGTCTTGGCCGCGTCGTGAATGGCGGCGCGGATGCGCACATAGGTGCCGCAGCGGCACATATTGCCCGCCATGGCGGCGTCGATGTCGGCGTCGGTGGGTTTCTTCTTGCCTTGGAGCAGCGCGGTGGCGCTCATGATCTGGCCGCTCTGGCAGTAGCCGCATTGCGCCACATCGTGCTTCACCCAGGCCGCGTGCACGGCCTTGCCCACCTTGTCGCTGGCCGTGACGGCCTCGATAGTGGTGATCTTCTGGCCCGCAGCCGCCGAAATCGGCGTGACGCAGGAGCGGATGGGCGCGCCGTTCAGGTGCACCGTGCAGGCACCGCACAAAGCCTGGCCGCAGCCAAACTTGGTGCCGGTCAGGCCCAGCGTGTCGCGCAGGGCCCAGAGTATGGGGGTGGATTCGTCGGCATCCACAGCCATGTCTTTGCCGTTGATATTCAGGGTGGGCATCGTGGGTTCTCCTGGGGGAAAGAGGAAATTCATGGGCGCACGAACGGGGCCGCACAAAGGGCCGTGCAATCAACCCGTGCGGCACGTTACGCCTTCCGTGCATCCCTGCGCGCGCACAAGGTTACTGGGCGCACCGACAGGGCCGCCCGATGGCACCCGGGCGTGCACAATCGTACCCATGACCACCTCCATCGCCGACCTCCGCAAGAGCTACGAGCGCGCCGAACTCAACGAAGACGCCTCGCACCCCGCCCCCCTGCAGCAGTTTGACCAGTGGCTGAAAGAAGCCATCAGCGCCGAAGTGCCCGAGCCCAATGCCATGACCGTGGCCACCGTGGGCAGCGACCTGCGCCCCAGCACGCGCGTGGTGCTCATCAAGGGCTACGACGAACGCGGCATCGTCTGGTTCACCAACTACGACAGCCGCAAGGGCCGCCAGATCGCCGGCAACCCCTATGTGGCCTTGCAGTTCCACTGGGTGGAGCTGGAGCGCGTGGTGCGCATCGAGGGTGTGGTGGAAAAGGTCAGCGACGCGGAAAGCGACGAATACTTTGCCAGCCGCCCGCTCGACTCGCGCATCGGCGCCTGGGCCAGTCCGCAAAGCCAGGTGATTTCTGGCCGCGGCGTGCTGGTGGCCAATGCCGCCAAATATGGTGCGCAGTTCATGCTCAAGCCCCCGCGCCCACCGCACTGGGGCGGCTACCGTTTGCAGCCCGAGCAGTGGGAGTTCTGGCAGGGCCGCAAAAGCCGCCTGCACGACCGCCTGCGCTACCGGCTGGACGCTGGCGAGTGGGTACGGGAGCGCTTGGCGCCCTGAGCTGGTTTACAAACGGGCCGCCAGCAGCAGCGCCACCGGTACCGTGACCAGCGCCAGCGCGGTGGACACCGCAATGCTGGCGGTGACTTCATCCTGCGCCACCCCGTAGCGCTGGGTGAACAGGAACACATTGGCGCCCACGGGCAGCGCCGCCGCCGACACCATCACGGCCAGCGACAGCCCCGACAAACCCAGCGCCCAGCCCAGTGCGCCCAGCACCAGCGGATGCACGATGTTCTTGACCAGGGCAATGCGCAGCGCGGCCTTGAAATGCGTGCCCACGGTGCTGAAAGCCAGCGTGACCCCCACCAGCAGCAGTGCCAGCGGCCCCAGCGCCTGCCCCAGCAACTGCAGCGGCTTGCCAACCACCTCGGGCACCACCAGCCCGGTCTGCGCGAACAGCAGCCCGGCAATGATGGGCAGCGGCACGGGGTGCACGATGCCATTGCCCATGGCCTGCAGCACTGTGCGCAGCATGGAGTGCTGAGGGCCGTCGCCCGAACGGGCGCGTTCGCGCGCGGCGGCCAGCTCGAACACCACCGTGGCGGCGGTCAGCAAAATCAGGGCGTGCACCGAGATCAGCGTGAACAGCGTGACCAGCCCGGCCTCGCCAAACACCAGCCCCACCAGCGGCACGCCGATCATGATGGTGTTGCTGAAGGTGTGGGCCAGGCCGCGCGCAGCCGCCAGGCTGCTGAAGCCCTGTACCACCAGCGTGGCGGCAAAGATCAGCCCGGCGGCGGCGAAATACACGGCCACGGGGCCAAAGTCGAGGTCCTGCACCTGCACGGTGCTCATGGTGCGAAACAGCAGCGCGGGCGTGAGCACCATGAACACGAGGTTGGACAGATCCTTGACCGAAGCGGCCCGGATCCAGCCGCGCCGTCCCGCAAAAAAACCCAGCGCAATGAACAGGATGACAGGAACCAGGGACGTGAAGACGGGAGAGTTCAAGGTAGGACGGGCGCAGTGCGCAAAGAGCCGAGGAGAAAGCCCGGCACCCTGGCGCCGGAACTACTTTTTTGATAGCTGATGGTGCTTTCCCATCCAGCGCCAGCGACTATTTTGTCTTAGAAATCACAGCCATGCGGCCAACAGCGCGCCCCCCGCACCGCAGGCCAGCACCACCGCCCAGGGCGGCGCGCGCCAGAACACCAGCGCCACAAAGGCGGCCAGCGCCAGGCCAAAGTCGGCGCCGCCGTGGATGGCGCTGGTCCACACCGGGTGGTACAGCGCCGCCAGCAGCAGTCCCACCACGGCGGCATTCACGCCCGCCAGCACCGCTTGCGCATGCGGGCTGCGCCGCAGGGGCTCCCAGAACGGCAGGGCGCCCGCCACCAGCAGAAACGAGGGCACAAATATCGCCACCAGGCACACCGCCGCCCCCAGCCAACCGCCCGGCCAGACCTGCATGGACGCGCCCAGAAATGCCGCAAACGTGAACAGCGGCCCCGGCACCGCCTGCGTGGCGCCGTAGCCGGCCAAAAATGCATCGGCCGACACCCAGCCCGGCCCCACCACCTCGGCCTGCAGCAGCGGCAGCACCACATGGCCTCCGCCAAACACCAGCGCACCCACACGGTAGAACGCATCCACCATGGCCAGCAGCGAACCGGGCCACAGGCGCACGGCCAGCGGCAGCAGCACCAGCAGCGCCGCAAATGCCACCAGCAGCACCGCCCCGGTGCGCCGGCGCAGTGGCACATGCAGGCCATCCGGCGCGCCGATGGCCGGTTCTGGCGCTGCCGCCCTGCCCCGCCCAAACAGCCACCAGCCGGCCGCGCCCGCGGCCAGCATCACGCCCACCTGGCCCCACACGCCAGGCACCAGCAGCACCGCGCAGCAGGCCAGCGCCATCAATGTGACCCGCGCCCGCCCCGCGCACAGGCTGCGCGCCATGCCCCATACCGCCTGCGCCACCACGGCCACCGCCACCACCTTGAGCCCGTGCAGGGCTCCTGCCGGCAACACGGCATTCCCGCCCGCCAGGCCTGCGCCGAACAAGGCCAGCACCAGCGCCGATGGCAGCGTGAACCCCAGCCACGCGGCCAGCGCGCCCGGCATACCCGCCCGCATCAGGCCCAGCGCCATGCCCACCTGGCTGCTGGCCGGGCCGGGCAGAAACTGGCACAGCGCCACCAGGTCGGCATAGCTGCGCTCGGTCAGCCACTGGCGGCGCTGCACGAGTTCATCACGAAAGTAGCCCAGGTGCGCCACCGGACCACCAAACGAGGTCAGGCCCAGGCGCAAAAAGATCCAGAACACCTGCCATGCAGAGGTGGGGTCACCGCCGGTGCTGCGTTGCGGCATGGGACGGGCCGGCGCGCTCAAGCCGCCACCTGGACCGTCTCGATCCGGCTCCTGCCGTTTTTCTTGGCCGCATAAAGTTGCTGGTCCACCGCCTCGATGAAACGGGAGGGCTTGATGTGTTCGCCTGGCGTGATGGTGCCAACCCCGATGCTGACGGTGACGCGCTGGTCCAGCGGGGATTGCGCGTGCGCTATCGCCTGCTTCTGAATCAGCCGCTGGCAGCGTTCGGCAACTTTCAAGGCCACCGCGGCGTCGGCTTGCGGCAGCAGCACGACAAACTCTTCGCCGCCAAAACGCGCAACCAGGTCGCGCGGGCCGTCCAGCGCCAGGCTCAGCGTTTGCGCAATCTCGATCAGGCACTGGTCGCCGCGCACATGGCCGTAGAGATCGTTGTATTGCTTGAAAAAATCGATGTCGAACAAGAGGATGGACAGGGGCTGCCCGTTGCTGCGTGCGCTTTCCCATTCCCCTTCGAGGCTGGCATCAAACCGGCGCCGGTTGGCAATGTTCGTCAACCCGTCCTTGAATGACAGCGCCTCCAGTTCTTTTTGCAGAACGAGCAACTTCTCTTCGGTCTTCTTGCGTTCGCTGATGTCGAACATGAAGCCAATCAGCGCGTCGGGTTCGCCCTTGTCGTTGCGCACCACATGCACCACATCGCGCAGCCAGACATAGCCGTTGTCCTTGGTCAGCGCCCGGTAGTCGGCCTCGTGATCGATTCCGGCCTGCGACTGGGCCACGCAGAAATTCACCACGTAGTCGCGGTCCTCGGGGTGCATGCGCGCCGCCCAGTCTTCCACGGTCATCCAGCTTTGCGGGCTCCAGCCCAGCAGCGCTTCGATCTGGGGACCGATGTAGGCAAACTTCTTGGTCGCCCAGTCGATCTTCCACGGAATGGCCTTGGTCGATTCCAGAAGGGTTCTGTAAACCGCGTCGTCGTTGCTGAGGTCACTCACGTCGGACATGCTCCATCCCTCCGGGGTCAATGTTGCTGAAATTATTGCTTACTGACGTGACGGCATCGCACAAGCCCTGCTTCGGTCGATTTCAGGGTGCAAGGGGCTCGCCCCCAGCCACATGCCACTGCGCAGGCCCTCGGGCCGCTCGCGCGACCACACCTGCGCGCTGGCCTCCCAGGTTTCTTGCTGCACATTCAACCCGGCATACACGCCATAGCCCGGGCCCGCGCATATCTCGCCGCCCGCACACAGGCTTTCGCCGGCCTTGATCGCGCCCTGGGTGTGAATGCACTCGCCCGCCTTGATGCCCCAGCCCGCCTCCAGATGCGCCACGCCGGTGATGGCACCGCCCACCACGATGCCTTGCCCCACCCGCAGGCTCTCGGCACCGGTCAGGTGGCCGCCCACGCGCAGGCCCTTGCCGCACTCCACCAGGCCATGCGCGAGGAGGTCCTGCCCCACAAACCCGCCGCCTTTGAGCTGCAATGCGCCGTGGCACACCACATCCCACCCCGCCCGCAGGTCGCCAGCACAGGTGATGCTGCCCTCGGCCTCCACGCCCCAGTCGGCGCGCACATCGCCGCCGGCCTGCAGCGTGCCCTGGCTGATGATGCCACCCGCCACACGAATGTCTTCCCCCGCCACGATGGCGCGCCCCGCACGCAGCCCGCCGCCCGCGCGGATCGACCGCCCGGCCTGGATCACTGTGGCCACGTCGATGGAGCCGCGCACCTCCACCGTGCCGGCAAACACAATGGCTTCGGCCTCCAGCGCATCCACCACCAGCACCGCACTGGTGGGGCCAAACTGCGCCAGCAGCCAGCAGGCATCCTCCACCCGCCCGGCGTTGACCAAGGTGTCCAGCGCTTCCTGGTAGCCCGTGCCATCTTCCACATGGCGGCTGAACCAGCGAAATCCGTCCGCACAAGGGCTTTTGGCCCGCAGAAACTTCTTGGTGAATTCCATGGCCATCACTCCGTGCGCCGCGTGGCGGCCGCAACGAAAACCGGGGCGCGCATGGCGCATAAGGCGCAGGCGGACGTGGGGCCGCCGGCAAGGTCTGAGGGGAACATGGACGCATCTCCTGAAGGAGCGGCCCGGCGTGCACGACAAAGCCACCGGCCGCCATCGCGCTGGGCGGGTGCCCGGCGATGGATGTTCTGCGCAGATGTAAGGGAAAGAAGGTTTATCGCCGGGCCAAGGAATGTGCGACCGGCTTGTAAGGCCAGATCTCACGCACCACGGCGCCCCCGCCCACGCACAGGCAGCCGGGTAGCGGGCCGGTGTGGAAGAACGTGGGGGACTGGGAAGGCATGGGTGCGGATGGTATCAGTGCAGGGGTATCGCACTGGAATGGGTGGGTTTGCAGGGGTGCGAGCGGAGCGCCATGTGCTGCGATTGGCGGTTACGGCGTGACGGGAAGCAGCCAGGAGCAGGTCGTCAATGGATTCGACAATGGGTTTCCTGAACCGGCAGGATCCCATGCTTCAGCGGCCACGGATCTTTGATATTGACTCGGATGGCAAGAGATAAGATAAGGAAACCGAATAACGAGGACCAACGATGAAACAGCTTTTAGGGATTTTGGCAGTGGTGATTACTTTGCTGAGCGGGTGTGCGGTGTACACGCCGAGCGGCTCGGTTGTAGTGGATAGCCCGCGCGGTGGAGGGAACTTCTGCCCACCTGGGCAGGCAAAGAAAGGCAATTGCTGAGAATTCAGCGCACCCTCAAAAATCCCGCATTTGCGGGTTTTTTGTTGAACCAACGAAAACAAGCTTGTGAAATCAAGCTATTGCTCAGGCGTTGTTCAACTTTCGGCTTGTGGCTGGAGTTGCCTCCCCACCCACTGCTGCTGGAGACGCCGCTGAACTCGGTCAATTCCTGAATCACGAGTAGCCTTCCGCCCCATACGATTTCCTGACGCAGGCGGCGTTAGGCTCATGCCATGGGCAATAACAATCTCTCGCGCACCATCCTCGCCCTGCTGGCCTGGACCATCGCCTGGATCGGGATGGTCGGGCTGGAAAGCCGGCTGGACCTGGCCAACCTGTCCATGCTGCTGGTGCTGGCCTCGGCGCTGTCCGCCCTTTGGCTGCCCAGTTGGGCCAGCCTGGTGGCCAGCGCAGTGGCAGTAATGGCCTTCAACTGGTTCTTTGTTCCACCAAGGCTGACCTTCTCCGTGGATCTGCGCCAGAACGCGCTGCTGCTGGTGGCCCTGCTGCTGGTGAACTGGATCATCGCAGGCTTGGTCATTCGCCAGCGCCGTCTGGTCGAGGCCGCGCGCACGGTGGCAGCACGGGAAGCGCGATTGCGCCAGTGGGGCGACATTTTGCGCGATGCCGGGGACCCGGCCGCCCATGCTGCGGCGCTGCGCACAGCTCTGCAGGAAGCCACCGGGAGCGCGGTGGCGGTGTCGGTGCTGCGCGCGTTGGACAGCCAAGCGGATGACACTGCGGCCCTGCAGGTGGGTGAGCCGAACGACGAACAGCGCGCCGGCTTGGCCCTGTGTGTGCGCGATGGGCGTGCCATGGGCGCCGGCAGTGGCCGTTACGACGGGCTGCCCGACGCCTACCTGCCCCTGCGCGGCCGTGGCGTCACCATGGGGGCTGCATTGATCACGGGCTTGGCCCGTCATCCGCAGGGGCATGAACTGCGCCCCCACCTGCAGGCGCTGTGCGATCAGATGGGCAGCGCCCTGCACCGCTCGCTGATGTCGGCGCAGGAGCAGCAGGCGCGTGATCAGGCCCAGCTGCAAGCCACCCGCAACGCCCTGCTGGCGGCCATCTCGCACGACTATCGCACGCCGCTGGCCTCCATCATGAGTGCGGCCTCCGCCCTGCAGGAACAAGGCGAGCGCATGGACAATGCACAGCGCCAGCTGCTTGCCGCCGGCATCGTCGAAGAAAGCGAGCGACTTGCGCAGCTGACCGACAACACCCTGCAGCTGGCGCGGCTGGATACACCGGCGGTGCAGTTGCGCTGTGACTGGGAGTCAGCGGAAGAGATCGTCGGCGCGGTGCTGCGGCGCGCCCGTCGCCGACCCGAGGGTGCACGCGTGCGCGCCAGGGTGGAACCCGATCTGCCCCTGCTATGGTGCGACGCAACCCTGGTGTCGCAGTTGCTGGACAACCTGCTGGACAACGGCCTGAAGTACAGCCCGGCTGATACGCCAGTGGAACTGCATGCTGCGCGCGATGGGGAGCGCGCGGTGCTAGCCGTGAGCGACCAGGGACCAGGCATTGCACCCGCTTGGCGCGAGAAAGTGTTCGAAGTCTTCCAGCGCGGCGAAATGGGGGCAGCGGGGCCCCATGCGGACGCTGGTCGCGGTGCCGGCGTGGGCTTGGCCGTGTGCCGTGCCATCGCCCGCGCACACCAGGGCGAGCTGCTTTTGCGCCCGGGCGCCGAAGGCGGCTGCCGCTTCGAATGCAGACTACCGCTGCACGGGGAGAGCCCGCCGCCACAGTCGGCACCGACGCCCCAGGAGACCCAGCCATGAGCCATCGCGTCCTGCTGGTGGAGGATGACCGGGTGCTGCGCAGCGCGCTGCGCGAGGCACTGACCATCGAGGGTTACGCATTGCAGACCGCGGCCAGCCTGACCGACGCTCGGGCACAGCTACAGCATGCGCCGCACGGCGAGACCATTGACTTGGTGCTGCTGGATCTGGGCCTGCCCGATGGCGAGGGCCAGGCGCTGCTGGCCGAGTTGCGCCGCAGCAGCAACATGCCAGTCATCGTGATTTCGGCCCGCGAGTCCGAGGGGCAGAAGATTCGCCTGCTCGACGAGGGCGCCGACGACTACCTCGTGAAGCCTTTCGGCATCGGCGAGCTGCTGGCGCGCATGCGCGTGGCCCTGCGCCGCCGCGGGCGCACCAGCGAGCCGGCACTGCTGCACTACCGCCACGGCCCACTCGCGGTGGACCTGAAGGCCCGCCGCGTGCGGTTGGCCGATGCCGACGTTCGGCTCACCCCCACCGAATACGCCCTGCTCGCACGACTGGTACGCCAGGCCGGCCAGGTGGTCACGCATCGCCATCTGCTGGCGGACGTGTGGGGCGGCGAGCACACTGAACAAACCCATTACCTGCGCCTGTACATGGGCCAGCTACGCGCCAAGCTGGAGGCCGACAGTGCCGACCCGCAGCACCTGCTGACCGAGCCCGGGGTGGGCTACCGGCTCGCCGAGCCAGACCCCACAGACTGAGGGCAACTCGGGTTGCTTATGCAATCCTGATGTGTGGTGGTGCATCGTGGCAGCCTTGTGCATCCACAGAACCTCCATGCAGCACCCCGACACCGCCCCCCTGCCCAGCACGACTCCCCACACAGGCCGCAAGCAGGGCCTCGCAGCCCTCACGCTGGCCGCCATCGGCGTCGTCTATGGCGACATTGGCACCAGCCCTCTTTACACCGTCAAGGAGATCTTTGCGCCGCACACCGGCGTGCCGCTGGACGCACCGCACCTGATCGGCGCGGTCTCCACCATCATCTGGGCGCTGATGCTGGTGGTCACACTCAAATACGTGGTGCTGATCCTGCGCGCCGACAATCACGGCGAAGGCGGCGGCCTGGCACTGACCGCGCTGGCCGCCCGCGCAGTGGAGCAGCGCCCGGCTTTGCGCAACGGCCTGCTGCTCCTGGGCGTGTTCGGCGCCACGCTGTTCTATGGCGACAGCCTGATCACCCCGGCCATCTCGGTGCTGGGCGCGATGGAAGGATTGGAGGTCCTGACCCCGGCGCTCACGCCCTGGGTGGTGCCGGCCACGGTGGCCGTCCTGATCGGGCTGTTCCTCATGCAACGGTTCGGCACGGCGGTGGTTGGCCGATTTTTCGGACCGATCATCGTGCTGTGGTTCACCGTGCTGGGCGCGGTGGGCGCCTGGCACATCGCGCAGGAGCCCGCCATCCTGGCGGCCTTGAACCCGCTGCACGCCTGGGAATTCCTGTCCGGCCGCGGCTGGCAGGTCTTCGCAGCGGTGGGCGCCATCGTGCTGGCGCTGACGGGCGCCGAGGCACTGTATGCCGACATGGGCCACTTCGGCCGCAGGCCGATCCAGATCGCGTGGACAAGCTTGGTGCTGCCCGGCCTGGCGCTGAACTACCTGGGCCAGGGGGCGCTGCTGATAGGTGACCCCTCGGCGATCCAGAACCCCTTCTATCGCCAGTTCCCCGAAGCCTGGTTGCCACCAGCGCTGGTGTTGGCCACGCTGGCCGCCATCATCGCCTCGCAAGCCGTCATCTCCGGTGCGTACTCGCTGACCAAGCAGGCGATCCAGCTGGGCTTCCTGCCGCGCATGCGGGTGCGCTACACCAGCGCGCGCGAAATGGGCCAGATCTACATGCCGGGCGTCAACTGGGCTCTGCTGGCCGGCGTGCTGGCAGTGGTGCTGTTCTTTCGCAGCTCTTCTGCGCTGGCCAGCGCCTACGGCATCGCGGTGACGCTGACCATGATGATCACCACCGTGCTGACTTACTTCGTGGTGCGCGAAGGCTGGCGCATGCCGGCACCGGTCGCCATCGGCGCCACTGCGTTCTTCCTGGCCATCGACGCGCTGCTGGTCGCCGGCTGCGCCATCAAGTTCCTCGACGGCGGCTGGTTTCCGCTCACCTTGGGCCTGGCGCTGTTCGTGCTGATGAGCACCTGGCGGCGGGGGCGTGAACTGCTGATGGACAGCATCCGCCGCGACGGGCTTTCGCTGCAGGACTTCATCGCCCAACTCGATCCCCGCAGCCTGAACCGCGCCGAACGCACCGCCGTGTACGCCGTGGCCGATCCCGACACCGTGCCGCAAGCCCTGCTGCACAACCTCAAGCACAACCAGGTGCTGCATGCGCGCAATGTGATCCTCACGGTGCGATTCCACGATGTTCCCTGGATACCGATGGAGGGCCGGGTGGACGTGCAGGCTCTGGACCACGGTTTCTGGCGGGTGCAGGTGAACTACGGCTTCATGAACACGCCCGACATACCGAAGGCGCTGGAGCTGACCGCCTCGCACGGGCTGGCGGTGCCGCTGTTCGAGACCAGCTACTTCCTCAGCCGCGAGACCGTGGTGCCCACGCCAGGCAGCGGCATGGCGAACTGGCGTGAGAAGCTGTTCGCCACCATGAGCCACAACGCTGGCGGCGTCGTGGAGTTCTTCCGCCTGCCGGGCAATGCCGTGGTGGAGCTTGGAACGCGGGTGCCGATATGACGGCCGGGTGAGGGTGTAATTGAGACCTGGGCCAAGGTTGTAGCAATCTGGTCAGCAGGTCGCATAAGCTGTCATCGTCGCGATGATAAATTTTCCTGAACCCGCCGACAATCTGCTCTGGTGACCACAGTGTCCGCAACTTGTCCGATAGGCCCTGCGCGGTTTACAGACGAGCAATAGGGAGCCGAAGGGACGATGAGAAAAAATATTCTGAGCGCACTGTCTCCATTCCGAAGTGTCCGGGCCCGTTTCTCGGTGGCCATGGGTGTGCTTGGTCTGGTGTTTGGTCTGTTGCTCACGGGCATCATCGGCTGGCGGACCGAGAGGGATCTACGGGCCGCGGCGCATGACGGCCTTTATTCCATTGCCTCTAGGATTGCGCACCGACTCAATGAGGATCTGGCCAACCGCCACCGCGAAGTGGCAATGATGGCAGACCTGTTGAACAGCAAGCTGTTATCGCCTGATTCCATCGGGCAGATGATTGATGGACTCAAGGGCCGTCAGCCGGTCTACGCTTGGATTGGCGTCGCAGACAGGCAGGGCGTGGTGTTGGCTGCTACGGACGGCCTGTTGCTTGGACAGAACGTCAGTAAAAGGCCCTGGTTTAACATGGCTCTGTTGGGCGGGTTTGTGGGTGATCCGCACGAAGCCAAGCTGCTGGCACCGCACATGAAACCCGGAGCGAATGGTGAGCCCACCAGATTCGTCGATGTGGCAGTGCCCTTGCTCGATCAAAACCAGCAAGTGGTGGGGGTTCTGGGGGCCCACTTGTATTGGGACTGGGTCAACAGTGTGGTGCGCAACTCCATCGATCAGCTCGATCGCCTGCGCTCTGTGGAGGTGTTGATTGCGCACAAGAACGGCCACTGGCTGCTGACGCCGCGCCAAGGGATAGCAGCCGACCTGTCTGCGTTGAAAGCCGGGAATGCCAACGGTGAATATGTGATGGCCCGCGAAAGGGTGTCGCCTGTGGTCAGCACCAGCGGTCTGGATTGGACCATCGTCGTCATGGAAGACGCCAAGTACGCCCATGCGGCCATCCGCGAGAGCCGCACCTTCATGCTGCTGTTTGCGGCTGCGCTGGCGGGGACGTTTGCGGCGCTTACTTGGGTGGTTGGCGGCAAGGTGGCCCAGCCAATCGTCAAGCTGGCGCGTGCCACCCAGAATCAGGCGGCATTTGCCGATTACGCCAAAGAGTCCAGCCAGGGCGAAGGCACCGATGAGACGCGCGCGCTGGGCCAGTTCATGCACCAGCTCGCCCACTACGATTCGCTCACCGGCCTGTCCAACCGGAAGGAATTCACAGACCGCATCGGCCAAGCGATGGCGCGCACTGCCTCCACCCACTCTCACAGTGCGCTGCTGCTGCTTAACATCGACAATTTTGGTATTTTCAACAACATCAAGGGCTACGAAGCCGGCGACCAGATGCTGATTGCCGTAGCCCAGCGACTGCGCGGCCTGCTGGAAGAAGACACAGCGCTGTCTCGCATCAATGGCGACGAATTTGTGATCGTGCTGGAAGGTCTGGGGCGTGAGACGGCACATGCCGTGGCCCAGGCGCAGGCTGTTGCAAACCGACTGCTGCTCAGTTTCGACACGCCGTTTGCCCTGGAAATCGGCACCTACAGCACGCACGCCTCCATAGGCCTCTACCTGATCACACCTGAGCCGCGGCGAGTGAGTGATGCCATTTTGTACGCCGAGCTGGCAATGCGTGAAGCCAAACGACTGGGCAGGAACCAGATCGCGGTGTTCACGGACAGCATGCATGCCCAGCTGGCGGCGCAGGTCAAGTTGAAAGAAGATTTGACGGCGGGCATTCCGAGCCAATTGGTTCTTCTGTATCAACCGCAGGTGGACCGGGAGGGCAAGGTCGAAGGCGCAGAACTGCTGGTGCGCTGGCGTCACCCGGAGAAGGGCCTGGTATCGCCGGCGCTGTTCATTCCCGTAGCGGAAGAAACGGGGCTGATCATGTCTGTCGGCCGTTGGGTGATGGAGAACGCCTGCCAGCAGATCAAACGCTGGGAAGGTGACCCGCGGCTACAGCATCTGCTGCTGTCGGTGAACGTCAGTGCCAGGGAGTTTGCCTCCAAGGACTACGTCTCGCGGGTTGGCAGCATCCTGGCCGAAACGGGGGCCAATCCTGCCCGACTCAAGCTGGAATTGACCGAGAGCGCCTTGGCCACTGATATCGAAGATGTCATCTCCAAGATGTATCAACTCAAACAGATGGGCCTGACTTTCTCGCTGGACGATTTCGGCACCGGTTTCTCATCGCTGAGCTACCTCAGACGCATGCCTATCGATCAACTCAAGATTGATCAGTCTTTCGTGCGAAACCTAGCGAGTGACCACAATGACGCGTCCATCGTTCGGACCATCATCTCCCTGGGCCAGAACCTGGGTGTGGAGGTGATTGCGGAAGGTGTAGAGGAGTGGTCGCAAAGAGCGCTATTGGAACAACTGGGATGCATCCACTACCAGGGATATCTGTATGGCAAACCAATGCCGCTGATCGAATTTGAGAATACGGTCTGAGCTGTACTGTTCGGTTGGCGGCCGACCGCGTGAGTTCGGCCAATGCGGCTGAAAGGCAGGCTATTAGCGCTCAGCCATGGTTTGCCGGCGCACTTCCGCAACAGGTCGCAGGGCGTCATCCAAACCCCAAGATCTGACCCAAAAAACGCGACCGGACGGGCAAGGCGCCCCCTGCCAGCACGGTCGCATTGCGTCACATCAAAACGCCACCTTCACCCCCACTGTCACATTCCGCCCCATCAACGGCGCGGCATTCTTGATGAACGAGGTGTGCGCATACGCCAGCCGGTCCGTCAGGTTGTTCGCCTTCAGATACACCTGCCACGGCGCGCCGCTGCTCAGCTGGCTGCTGTAGCTCACGCCCAGGTTCAGCATGCCGTAGCCGGGCGTGGCGGTTTCAAACTCGGCCACGCGGTTCTGGCGGGCCACCTGCAGCCATTCGACCTGGCCTTCCCATTGCTGCCAGTGGGCATCGAGCCGCACACCGGCGCGGGTGGCGGGGATGCGGGGCAGCAGGCTGCCGCCGTCGAGTTTTGCGCGCACGGTGTCGCCAAACAGGGTGATGCCCAGATGGCGGTTCAGACGCTGGCGCACCTGGCCTTCGATGCCGGTGAAGGTGGCATCCTGCTGGCTGTATTGCAGCAGTTGCAGGCCATCTACCTCGTCGATTGTGCGGCCGTAGATGTAGTTGCTGATGCGGTTCCTGAAGATGCTGACGCCAAAGGTGGTGTCGCCGCTGGTCTTCTTCAGGCTGAGGTCGATGTTTTGCGAGATCTCGGACTTCAGATCGGCGTTGCCGCGCTCGTAGGTGCTGGTGGCCATGTGCAGGCCCTGGGCGTACAGCTCTTCGGCGGTGGGGGCGCGGCTGGCGCGGGTGAACGAGGTGCCCACCTGGTAGCCGGGCGTGAACTTCCACACCGCGCCCAGCGACGCCGACGTGCCGTTGTGGCTGCGCTCGATGCCACTGGTCTGGGCTTCGGCCGTCTGGCGGTCGTGGCGCAGGGCGGCTTCCAGGCGCCAGTCGCCCAGGCGGACTTCCTCCAGCGCGAAGAAGCCCAGCTTGCGGGTGATGGTGGGTTCGACATAGGCTTCTTCGCCGTCTGCGCTGAACTTGCGTTGCGAGGTCTGCAGGCCGACCACGCCCTTGAACCCGGCCACGGGTGCGTGCTGCAGCTCGATGCGGGTGTCATAGGCCTTGTTTTTGAAGGTGGTGCCGATGGCGCCGTCCTCGATCTCGTCGTGCTTGTAGTCGGTAACGCCCGCCCGCAGCCGCAGTGCCGAGAAGCCGGCGAACGGGTTGCGCAGCTCGCCCCGGATATCGAGGCGCTCGCTGCGCAGGTCGACCACGGGCACGGCGCCAGGCGCTTCGGCGCCATGGTCGTGGCCATCGTCCTCTTCGCCTGCGTGCGCGCCGCAGTGCAGGTGGTCGCCATCGGCATGGCAGCCGTCAAAGCTGTGCTTGTGGCCTGGCAGGCCGTATTTGGCCGTCTGGCGGGTGTAGGCGGCGCCCAGGTAGCCGCGCTCGCCTATCCACGACAGGCCCACGCTGCCGGTGTCGGTGCGGTTGAAGCTGCCTGGCACCTTGTTGCCACCCGCCCAGCCCTTGCCTGCGCGGTAGTCGCCCGCGTCGCGCGCCACGCCTTCGACGTGCACGGCCAGGTTGCCTGCGCCGCCGGTGAGCGAGAAGGCCCCTGCCCCCTCGCCCGCGCCGGTGTTGGCGCGTAGCTCGGCGCTGCCTTCCACGCCCTTTTGCGGGATGGCGGTGGGAACCTTGCCATCCAGCACATTGACCACACCGCCCACGGCGCCGTTGCCATGGACCAGGGCCGAGGGGCCGCGCAGCACTTCGATCTGCGTGGCCAGCAGGGGCTCGGACACCACGGCGTGGTCGGGGCTGATGGTGGAGGCGTCGTGCAGTTCGGCGCCGTCGCTCAGCAGCTTGACGCGCGGGCCGTCCATGCCGCGAATGATGGGGCGGCTGGCACCGGCGCCAAAGTGGCTGCTGGTGATGCCAGGCTCGCTGCTGAGCGTTTCGCCCAAGGTGGCCTCGCGGCGGCGCACGAGATCGTCGCCCTCCAGCACGGTGGCGGGCGTGGTCATGTCGCTGGCGCCCAGTTGCAGGCCGCTGGCAGAAACGGTGACGGGGGGCAGGCCGGGCGCTTCGGTGGGTGGCGCGGCCTGCGCATGGGCCAGGCTGGTGCCCGACAGCGTGAGGATGGCGGCCAGTGCAACGGGGTGCAGGACCGGATGGCTGCGGCTGCTGTGTGCGGGTGCAAGGATGTTCATGGTGTTTCTGAAAAAAGGGGCGCGCACCGGCGCAGCCAGGTCCTGGCGCAGGGGCACGGTTTCATGCGCTGTGGCATGAAAACGGAATAAAAAGCGGCTGTAGCGCTTGGTCATCAAGCGCTAGCAGCTATGAAATCAGGGGTCGGCAGCGCGTGCTGCGGCGCAGTGGCTGCGGGAGTCAGGCCACCGGGGGGCCGCGAGCCTGGAATGGCGTGAACCACCGCAGGAGGACGGGTTCGGGGTGGTAGGCCAGCCGCGCCTGCACGGGCACCACAGCTGGCAGCGCCATGGGGGCGCTGTGCAAGGCATCGCCCAGGGCCAACTGGTCGAGCAAAAGGCAGTCGGGCGCGGCATGGTCGCCCCAAAGTGCCTGCAGCAGGCCTGTGCCGGTGTCTGCCGCATGTGCTCTGGCCACGCCGCCATGGTGTGCCGCCGCCTGCGGGGCAGGCCCAGCGTGCACCGTGTTGCTGCGCCCGCCATGGGCCACCTCGTGCAGGCGGCCCACGGTGGGCGCAATGACCAATGCCAGCAACAGCCAAACCAGCGCAGCCCGGGCCGAGAGCTGCTGCAGCCAGCGCCCGCGCACACCCGCCCGGCGGGCCGTGGCCTGCAGGGCTGAAAGGGCTGGGGGGGCTGCTGGCAGACTCACTTTGGTATCACTTTTATAGCTGCTGGCGTATGCGGATCGAGTGCTAGCGCCCGATTTTATTCAGATCTTTGCCGCCGATTCAGTCGGGCTTCAGATACCGTGCAAACGTCTTGCGAAACTTCTCCACCTTCGGGCCCACCACGAAGGCGCAATAACCAGCGTTCGGATGGTTGGCAAAGTAGTCCTGGTGGTAGGCCTCGGCCGCGCTGTAGTTGGTCAGCGGTTGCACCTCGGTGGTGATGGGCGCGCCAAACAGCTTGTCTTGCGACATCTGGCGGATCATGTCGTTGGCCACCTCGCCGTGCTCGGGGTGGTCGTAATAGATGCCGCTGCGGTATTGCGTGCCCACATCGTTGCCCTGGCGGTTGAGGGTGGTGGGGTCGTGGGTGTGGAAGAAGATTTCCAGGATTTCCTGCAGGCTGATGGCGTCGGCATCAAACGTCAGGCGCACCACCTCGGCGTGGCCGGTGTCACCCTGGCAGATCTGCTCGTAGCTGGGGTGGTGGGTGTGGCCGTTGGTGTAGCCGCTTTCCACGTCGGTGATGCCGCGCACGCGGACAAAAACCGCTTCGGTGCACCAAAAACAACCGCCGCCGAGCGTGATGGTTTGCTGTCTCATGGAAGTTTCCTTGCTCAGTGGATGTGCAGCGCCGCATTATGAATTGACGCCGCTGCGGGCGCTGGCTATATTACTAACCAGTCAGTCATTAACAGATGCAGTCCGAATCTTCCCCCCTTCCCGGCACGGTGGCCAAACGCGAACGGCGCAAGCAGGCGCGCCCCGGCGAACTCATCGAGGCCGCGCTGGATCTGTTTGTCGAAAAAGGCTTTGCAGCCACCCGGGTGGATGAGGTGGCGGCGCGTGCGGGGGTGTCCAAGGGCACGCTGTTTCTTTACTTTCCCAGCAAGGAAGAGCTGTTCAAGGCCGTGGTGCGCGAAAACATCGCGGGCCGTTTTGCCGAATGGACGCTGGAGCTCGACGCCTTCGAGGGCAGCACCGACGACCTGCTGCGCTACTGCTACCAGGTGTGGTGGGAGCGCATCGGCAGCACCAAGACCTCGGGCATCACCAAGCTCATGCTGAGCGAAGCCCACCATTTTCCTGAAATCACCCAGTTCTACCAGCGCGAGGTGATGGACCCGGGCCAGGCGCTGATCCGACGCATCCTGCAGCGGGGTGTGGACCGCAAAGAATTCCGGCCGCTCGACATGGACTACGCGGTGTACTTGGTGCTGGCCCCGATGATCTTTCTGATGCTGTGGAAGCACTCCATGGGCGCCTGCGTACCGGATGCCCAGGACCTGGACCCCGAAAAATACCTGGCCATGCAGGCCGACAACATCCTGCACGGCCTGTGCGCGGCTGCGCCCTCCTCCGGTCCTTCAACGACCCGATCGCCATGAAACGCTGGATTGTCTGGATGGCTGTTGCCACCATCGTTGTGCTGGTGGGCGGCGGCATCTGGCGCGCACTGGCCGCGCGGCAGGCGCAGCAAAAGGCCTTGGCCGAAGCCAGCGTGCAGGGCAAGGAAGCCATGCTGGACCTGGCGCCGGGCGAGCTGGTCACCGTGCAGCGCCAAAGCCTTGCCCTGGCGGTGCCGGTGTCGGGCGCGCTGCGCGCCGTGGAGTCTGCCATGGTCAGGGCCCGCGCGGCGGGCGAGCTGCAGGGCCTGACCCTGCGCGAGGGCGACAGCGTGCGCGCCGGGCAGGAAATCGCCCGCATCGACCCCACCGAGGCGCGGGCCCGTCTGCGCCAGGCCCAGCAGCAGGCCGATGCCGCCAAAGCGCAGGTGGATATCAGCCAGCGCCAGTTCACCAACAACCGCGCGCTGGTGGACCAGGGCTTCATTTCTGCCACGGCGCTGGTCACTTCGCAGGCCAGCCTGGAGGCCGCGCAATCGACCTACCAGGCGGCCCTGGCTGCTGCCGATGTAGCGCGCAAGGCGCTGGACGACACCGTGCTGCGCAGCCCTTTGACGGGCCAGGTGTCGCAGCGGCTGGCGCAGCCCGGCGAGCGCGTGGGGGTGGATGCCCGCATCGTCGAGGTGGTGGACCTGTCGCGGCTGGAACTCGAAGCCCTGCTGAGCCCGACCGACTCATGGGCCGTGCGCGTGGGACAAAAGGCCCGCCTGCGGATCGAGGGCGTGGCCAGCCCCATCGTGGCCTCTGTGGTCCGCATCAACCCCAGCGCCCAGGCCGGCAGCCGCACCGTGCCGGTGTACCTGGTCATCGAGCAGGGCGCGGCGATACCGGTGCTGCGCCAGGGGCTGTTTGTGCAGGGCGCGCTCGACACAGGGCATGCCGATGTGCTGGCACTGCCGCTGGACGCCGTGCGCACCGACAAACCGGCGCCCTACGTGCAGGCGGTGCAAAGCGGCCGTGTGGCGTATCTGCCGGTCAAGACCGGCCAGCGTGCCGTGGTGGGAGGCGAAACGCTGGTGGCGGTCGAGGGCGTGCCCGAGGGCACGGCGGTGGTGGCCGGGCGCATGGGCTCGCTGCGCGAGGGCACGCCTGTGCGCATCCACGACAACCGGTACAGCACGACCGCCACCCCGGCCGCAGCCTCTGCATCGCGCGCCGCACCGTAAGCAGCCATGTGGTTCACCCAGGTCAGCCTGAAAAACCCGGTGTTCGCCACCATGGTGATGCTCGCCATCGTGGTGCTGGGCCTGTTTTCCTACCAGCGCCTCAAGGTCGATCAGTTTCCCGACATCGACTTTCCGGTGGTGGTGGTCACGGTGGACTACCCCGGCGCTTCGCCAGAAATCGTCGAGAGCGAGGTCACCAAGAAGATCGAGGAAGGCGTCAACTCGATTGCCGGCATCAACGCCCTCACCTCGCGCAGCTACGAGGGCACGGCGGTCGTCATCATCGAGTTTCAGCTGCACATCGATGGCCGCAAGGCGGCCGAAGACGTGCGCGAGAAGGTGGCCATTGTCCGCCCCACCCTGCGCACCGAGGTGAAAGAGCCGTGCGTGCTGCGCTTTGACCCCGCCAGCCGTGCCGTGTGGTCGCTGGCCGTGCTGCCCGACGACCAGGCCGGGGGCACGGAGCGAAGCGCCGTGGAGCTGACCACCTGGGCCGAGCAGATCCTGAAGAAACGGCTGGAAAACGTGCGTGGCGTGGGCGCCGTGAACCTGGTGGGCGCGACCCGGCGCGAGATCAACATCTACCTGAACCCGCAGGCGCTCGAAGCCTTTGGCGTGACCCCCGACCAGGTGGTGGCTGCCGTGCGCAACGAGAACCAGGATTTGCCCGTGGGCGCCATCCGGTCCCTCGCCCAGGAGCGCGTGGTGCAGATCGACGCGCGCATGCAGCGCCCCGAAGACTTTGGCCGCATCATCGTGGCCCGTAAAAATGGTGCCCCCGTGCGGGTGGAGCAGGTGGCCCGCGTCAACGATGGCGCGCAGGAAGTTGAAAGCCTGGCGCTGTACAACGGCCAGCGCACACTGCTGCTGTCGGTGCAGAAATCACAGGGCGAAAACACCATCGAGGTGGTGGACGGCCTGAATGCCGCCGTGGCCGAACTCCAGCGCCAGCTGCCGCCTGGTGTGCGCCTGGCAACCATCGGCGACAGCGCCCGACCGATTCGCGTGGCCGTGAACAACGTGCGCCAGACGCTGATCGAGGGCGCCCTGCTCACGGTGCTGATCGTGTTTCTGTTTCTGAACTCATGGCGTTCCACTGTCATCACGGGCCTCACGCTGCCGATTGCGCTGATCGGCACATTTTTGTTCATGAACCTGTTCGGCTTCACCATCAACATGATCACGCTGATGGCGCTGTCGCTGTGCGTGGGCCTCTTGATCGACGATGCCATCGTGGTGCGCGAGAACATCGTGCGCCACGTGCAGATGGGCAAAAACGCCTACCAGGCGGCCATGGATGGAACGCAGGAAATTGGCCTGGCCGTGCTGGCCACCACGCTGTCCATCGTGGCCGTGTTCCTGCCCATCGGGTTCATGGGCGGCATCATCGGCAAGTTCTTCCATGAGTTCGGCATCACCATCGTGGCGGCGGTGCTGATCTCGATGTTTGTCAGCTTCACGCTCGACCCGATGCTGTCGAGCATCTGGCATGACCCCAGCATCCATGCGCATGGGCAGCGTACCGAGCCGGTCACGTTCTACGACAGGACCATCGGCCGCGTGACGGGCTGGTTCGACCGCGCCACCGATGCCCTGGCCGAAGCCTACCAGGGCATTCTGCGCTGGTCGCTGGTGCACAAGCTCGCCACCCTGGGCATCGCGCTGGCCATTTTTGTGCTGAGTGTCTTCATGGTGCCGTTGCTGGGCACCGAGTTTGTTCCCAAGGCCGATTTTTCGGAAACCACCGTCAATTTCTACACACCCGTGGGCTCGTCGCTCGAAGCCACCGAGGCCAAGGCGCGCCAGGTGGAGGGCATCCTGCGCGAGTTTCCCGAGGTGCGCTACACGCTGTCCACCCTCAACACCGGCACTGCGCAGGGCAAGATGTACGCCAGCATCTACGTGCGCCTGGTGGACCGCAAGGACCGCAGCCGGAGTGTGGACGCCATGTCGGGCGTGCTGCGCGAGCGCCTTCAGCAAGTGCCCGGCATCACCGTCACCCATGTGGGCCTGCTCGACCCGGTGGGTGGCCAAAAACAGGTGGAGTTTTCGCTGCAGGGGCCGGATCTGCAGGAACTGGAGCGCCTGACGAAAACGGTTTCCGACAAGATCCACGGCATTCCGGGCCTGGTGGACCTCGACACCAGCGCCAAGCCCGACAAACCCGTGATCGCGCTCGATCTGCAGCGCGATGCGGCGTCGGACCTGGGGGTGTCGGTGGCGCAGCTGGCCGCCTCGCTGCGCACGCTGGTGGCGGGTACCACGGTGGGCAACTGGCGCGCGCCCGACGACCAGACCTACGACGTGAATGTGCGCCTGGCCCCCGAGGCCCGCACCACGCCGCAGGACCTGGAACGCCTGCCCTTTGCGCTGGCAGCCGCCGACGGCGGCACGCGCATCGTGCGCCTGAACCAGGTGGCACGGGTGAGCGAATCCACCGGCGCCAACCAGATCAACCGGCGCGACCTCACGCGCGAGGTGGCCGTGACGGCCAACGTGGCCGACCGATCGGCGGGCGAGGTGTCGAATGACATCAAGAAAGCGCTCGACAGCGTGGCCTTCCCCCCCGGCTACCGCTACCAGTTTGGCGGCTCCACCAAGAACATGGCGGAGTCGTTCGGTTACGCCATCTCGGCGCTGGTGCTGGCCATCGTGTTCATCTACATGATCCTGGCCAGCCAGTTCAAGAGCTTCCTGCAGCCGCTGGCGCTGATGACCTCGCTGCCGCTCACGCTGATCGGCGTGGTGCTGGCGCTGCTGATGTTCCGCTCCACGCTGTCGATGTTCTCCATCATCGGGGTGGTGATGCTGATGGGCCTGGTCACCAAGAATGCCATCTTGCTGGTGGACTTTGCCATCCGTGCCCGGGCGGAGCATATCGACGATGCCGGCCACACCGTGCCCGGCCTGCCCCGCGCCGAGGCCCTGCTGCTGGCCGCCCGCGTGCGGCTGCGCCCCATTTTGATGACCACGCTGGCCATGATCTTTGGCATGGTCCCGCTGGCGTTTGCGCTGTCCGAGGGCTCGGAGCAGCGCGCGCCCATGGGCCAGGCCGTGATTGGCGGCGTGATCACCTCCTCGCTGTTGACGCTGGTGGTGGTGCCGGTGGTGTACTGCTACATGGACGATCTGGCCCGCTGGGCACTTGCCCGCCTGGGCCGTGGCCAGCCCGCGCCCGTGCCCCCTAAAATCAAGGGTTTGTCCTGACCCGTCTTCCCCTGGAGAGATTCCATGAACATGCCTCTGAACACGTCTGCCAACATCAGCGATCCCATTGAACAGGCCCGCTACAACATGATCGAGCAGCAGATCCGCCCCTGGAATGTGCTCGATGCCGACGTGCTGGAGCTGCTGTCGGTGGTACGCCGCGAAGACTTCGTGCCCCCGGCCTGCCGCAGCATGGCCTTCATGGACATCGAAATCCCCTTGCTGGGCAGCGACGCCAAGGAAGCCGTTCGCCTGGGCCACAGCATGCTGCAGCCGCGCCTGGAAGCACGCATGCTGCAAGGCCTGAAAATCTTGCCCACCGACCGCGTGCTGGAAATCGGCGCCGGTTCGGGCTACATGGCCGCGCTGCTGGCCCAGCGTGCCGAGAGCGTGGTCTCGCTCGAAATCGTGCCCGCGCTGGCCGAGATGGCGCAAGACAATCTTCAACGCGCCGGCATCGCCAATGCCCATGTGCGCGTGTCGGACGGCTCCCGCGATGCCGTGCCCGAAGGCCCGTTCGACGTGATCGTGCTCAGTGGCTCCGTGGCCAGCATTCCGCAGAACCTGCTGTCGATGCTGCGCGAAGGTGGCCGCCTGGCCGCCATCGTGGGCCAGGAACCTGTCATGCGCTTCACGCTGGTGCGCCGCACGGGCGAGCGTTTCGACACCACCCAGCCCTGGGACACCATCGCGCCGCGCCTGGTGGGCTTTGCCGAACCTTCGGACTTTTCCTTCTGATCTGGCGGCGAGGAGTTCTGGATGATCGACCATGTCCGCCCTGCGCAACTGTCCGCCTGGTTTGCGCAGGCCTACGCCGTGGGCCAGCCGCTGGTGCTGGACGTGCGCGAGCCCTGGGAATTGCAAACCGCCAGCGTGCGCACGGACGGGTTTGAACTGGTGGCAATTCCCATGGGGCAGCTGCCTGGCCGGCTGGCCGAGCTGGACCCTTCCCGCCCCCTGGCGTGCCTGTGCCACCACGGTGCCCGCAGCCTGCGCGTGGCGGCTTTCCTGGCGCAGCAGGGTTTTGGAACGCTGGCCAACATCACGGGCGGTATCGATGCCTGGTCCCGTGAACACGACAACAGCGTGCCGCGGTACTGAAACACATTGGCCCACCTTGTTCACGCCACCTCTTGCGCCCAGCACGACCTGAAGGACCTCCATGAACCTGCTTCGGCTACTTCCCCTGACATTGGCAATCACCGCTACCCTGGGCACGCCGGCGCAGGCACAGAGCTTGTCGCAGCTGGTGGACGCAGCGCGCGGTTACGACACGGTGTGGCAGGCCGCCAGGCTTCAGCTGGATGCAGCCTCCAGCCGCGCGGAGCAGGCCCGCGCCGGCTTGCTGCCCAGCGCGGGACTGTCCGCTGGTGTGTCACGCGCCAACACGGAAGTCAGCCGCCCCAAGGTAGATCTCAATGCCACCACACAGAATATGGGGGTCAACGCCTCGCAGCCGCTCTACCGGCCGGCCAACCGCATCAACTTCCAGCAGGGCCAGCGCGGCGTCGATGTGGCCCTTGCGCAGCTGGACGCCGCCACCCAGGATCTGCTGGTGCGCGTCAGCCAAGCCTACTTTGATGTGCTCGCGGCCCAGGACACACTCACCTTCGTGCAGGCGCAAAAAACGGCCGTCTCCGAGCAGCTGGCTTCCGCCAAGCGCAACTTCGAGGTGGGAACCTCCACCGTGACCGACTCGCGCGAGGCCCAGGCCCGCTACGACCTGGTCATCGCTCAGGAAATTGCCGCCGGGAACGACCTGCGCGTGAAGAAGCTGGCACTGGACCAGCTGGTGGGGGTGACCGGCACCCAGCCTCTGCCCCTGGTCCAGCCGGTGCCGCTGCCCACCGTGCAGCCCGACAACGTGGCGCAATGGGTGCAGACGGCGCAGGAGCAGCAGCCGGGCGTGCGCCAGGCCCAGATCGCCCTGGACATCGCACGCCTGGAGACCCAGAAGGCCGGCACCGGGCATCTGCCCACGGTGGATCTGCAGGCCGGCTACAACATCACGCGTAATCCCAACGGGACTGTCATCATGCCGGGGACGAACAGCCGCACCAACAATGCCAGCGTGGGCGTGGCCCTGAACCTGCCGCTTTTTGCCGGTTTTGCCGTGCAGAACCGCATCAAGGAAACGCTGGCCCTCGAAGAAAAGGCCGCGGCCGACCTCGAAACCGCGCGCCGCAACGTGGCGCAGGCCACCCGCGCCGCCTTCTTTGGCGTGCAGTCCGGCCAGGGCCAGGTGCAGGCCCTGGAAGCGGCCGAAGCCTCCAGCCAGAGCGCGCTCGACGCCAACAAGCTCGGCTACCAGGTGGGCGTGCGCATCAACATCGATGTGCTCAATGCGCAAAGCCAGCTCTATCAGACCAAGCGCGACCTGGCGCAGGCGCGCTACAACGTGCTGCTGGGCACCCTCAAGCTGCGCCAGGCGGCCGGCACTCTGGTGCAAGAGGACGTGGAAGCCATCAACCGCTTGCTGCAGCAGCCGTAGCCACCACACCGCCCCTGCCTGATGACAAGGGGCGCGCGCCTACAAGGTGTGGGTGACCAACCTGAAATCTGTGTCGTCTGAATAGGGCTTGACCACAAAGCCCAGGCTGCGCATGAGCTTGAGCATGCCGGGGTTGTTGGCCAGCACCAGGCCTTCCATCTCGGCCAGGCCCTTGTCGCGCGCCACATCCATGATGCTCAGCATCAGGCGCGAACCCAGACCCTTGCCATTGAAGTCGTCGGCCACCACCAGGGCAAATTCGCAGCTCGACTGGTCAGGATTGGTGACGTAGCGCGACACCCCCACGATGCGTTCGGTTTCGGTACTGTCGCCGTCGTCGCCCACCGTGCGTTCGCGGAATACGGCCACCAGCGCCATTTCGCGGTCATAGTCGATCAGGGTGAAGCGTGCCAGCATCGAGGCCGGCAGTTCCACCATCGACGAGATGAAACGGAAATACCGGCTTTCGGGCGACAGGTTCTGCACCAGTTGCTGCAGCATCTGCGCATCGTCGGGGTGGATGGGGCGCACCAGGTATTCACCGCCTCCGCGCATCGGCCACAGCTGTTCGTAGCGTGCGGGATACGGCAGGATGGCCAGGTGGCTGAAGCTGTCGGCCCGCCCGCCCGAGGTGTTGGCCGCGTGGTCGATGGCAATGCGCGCATCCACCGCCACGACGCCCTGCGCGTCCACGATGAGCGGGTTGATGTCCATCTCGCGCAGCTGGGGCAAGGCACACACCATTTCCGACACGCGCAGCAGCACCTGCTCCAGCGCGTCATGGTCCACCGCGCTGGCGCCGCGCCACTCGCCCAGCGTTTCGGCTACACGCGAGCGCTCGATCAGCCGGCGTGCCAGGAACTGGTTGAGCGGGGGCAGCTCCATGGCGCGGTCGTCGATCAGTTCGATCATGGTGCCGCCCGCACCAAACGTGATCACCGGGCCAAACGGGTCGTCGGTAACCAGGCCGATGCAGATCTCCCGCCCGCGCCGGGCGCCAGCCATGTTCTGCACCGTCACCCCGTTGATGCGCGCCTGCGGCTGCAGGTGTGCCACGCGCTGCACCATGTCGGTGTAGGCATCGCGGGCCGCGGTGCCACTGTGGATATTGAGGGCCACGCCGCCCACGTCGGATTTGTGGCTGATGTCGGGCGAGTCGATCTTCAGCGCCACCGGAAAGCCCATCTGCGTGGCGATCATCATGGCTTCGTGCGCGCTGCGTGCCAGGATGGTCTTGGTCACAGGAATGTGGAATGCCGCCAGCAGCGTCTTGGACTCCATCTCGGTCAGCACCTTGCGCCGCTCGGCCAGCACGCTTTCGATGACCAGGCGCGCGCCCTCGATGTCGGGCTTGGCCAGCGTGGACAGCGGTGGCGGTGTCTGCTGCAGCAGTTGCTGGTTCTGGTAGAACGAGGCGATGTTGCCAAAGGCCCCCACGGCGGCCTCGGGCGTGCGAAAGCTCGGGATGGCGGCCTCCAGCAAGATGGCGCGCGCCGGCACCACCGAGGTGTCGCCCATCCAGCAGGCCAGCAGCGGCTTGCTCATGCTGCGCTTGACCTCGGCCAGTGCGGTGGCTACCGCACTGGCGTCCGAGCCAGCCTTGGGGGAATGGATGGCCAGCACGCCATCCACCTGCCGGTCCTGGCAGGCAGCCTCGATGGCCAGGCGATAGTGCTCGGCGCCGGCGTCTTCCGACAGGTCGATCAGATCCGACAGCGACGCCAGGGGCGGCAACCGGGGCGCCAGCGCACGCGCCGTTTCGGGTGACAGCTTGCCCAGGCTCAGCAGGATCTCATTGACCCAGTCGGCCGCCAGCACGCCGGGCCCGCCGCCGTTGGTGACGATGGCCAGGCGCTTGCCCACCGGCCGATAGCGCGAAGCCAGGCACTTGGCCGCCGAGAACAGCTCGACGAACGAGCGCACGCGCACCGCGCCGGCGCGGCGCAAGGCGGCGTCGAACACATCGTCGCTGCCCACGATGGTGCCGCTGTGCGTCTGGGCGGCCTCATTGCCCGCCGGCTTGCGCCCGGCCTTGAGCACCACCACCGGCTTGGCATTGGCGGCCGAGCGCAGCGCGCTCATGAAACGGCGGGCATTGGAGATGCCTTCCATGTAGACGACGATGCTCTGCGTGCGCGCATCGTGGGCCAGAAAGTCGAGCACCTGGGCAATGTCCACGTCGGTGTTCGGCCCCAGCGACACCACGGTCGAGAACCCCACGGCGTTGTTGCGGGCCCAGTCCAGGATCGACGCCGTGAGCGCGCCCGACTGGCACACCAGCGCCAGCGAGCCATCGCGCGCCAGCGGGCCGGCCGCGCTGGCATTGAGCTGCAGGTGCGGCCGCTGGAACCCGAGCGAATTGGGGCCCAGCAGGTACAAGCCCTCGCGGCGCGCAATTTTCTTGAGGCGGGCGGCCTGGTCCGCATCCATGCCGCTCGACAGCACCAGCGCCGCGCGGCAGCCGATGCGCCCCGCCACTTCCAGCGCAGCCGGCACTTCGGCGGGCGGCAGCGCGACGATGGCCAGATCGGCCTTTCTTTGCGCCAGGTCGGCCAGCGTGCCGCTGGTGTGGGTATCGACAAACTGCAGGCTGCCGGCAAAGCGCTGCGCGCGCAGGGCCGGATGCAGCGCTTGCGCATACGAGGTGAGATTTTCGGGTTCGTCGGCCTTGCCCGCCAGTATGGCAATGGAAGCGGGTGCAAAAAGCGGCGTGAGGTAGTGTTTGTCCATGGGTCTTGCAGCGGCGTCGGGCCGCCCATCAATGATCAGCCAGCGGTGGGAGGAACTGTGGCACAGCTGCGGGCGTGTCGGCACAAAGCCGAGTACGCAAGGTGACATTTCCGGCAGGCACGGGCCTGAAACACAGGTGCTGGCCCGGCATTTTGTGCCCCCGCTGCGTGCCGTTTCATGGCGCCGCAGCAAGGCCCAGCAGGGCCGCGATGGCGGCGGCGGTCAGCCGCGCTGCGCCGCGATGCTGCTGCATGAATTCCTGGGCCACGTCGCGGGCGACGGCCAGCCGGGGGGCGTCGGTGGCCAGGTCACAGGCCAGCGCCACCCCCTGCCCGATATCTTCCACGCGGTGCGCCACGCCCTGTTCACAGGCCAGCGTGGCTGCCTCGGCAAAGTTGAAGGTGTGTGGCCCCACCACCACGGGGCAGCCGCAGGCAATGGCCTCGATCAGGTTCTGCCCGCCCAGCGGCGCAAAGCTGCCGCCGAGCAAGGCCACATCGGCCAGGCTGTAATACAGCACCATTTCGCCCAGGGAGTCGCCCAGCCAGACATCGGCGGGCTCTGGGCCGTCGGCCCACTGGCGGCGGCTCGATACGGTCAGGCCGGCGCTGCACAGCAGCTGCCGCACTTCGGCAAAGCGCTGGGGGTGGCGCGGCACTACCAGCCACTGCACCGTTTTATCCGTCGAATTTGCTTCACTATTGATAGCTGCTTGCGCTTTTTTCTCAACCGCTGGAGTGCTTTTTTGCTTCAAGGCAGCCAGCCACATCGATTCTTCACCGTCGCGGCTGCTGGCCAGCATGACCACGGGCCGGGCACTGCCTGCGCGCCATGCACGCCCCCTTGCCCGTTGCCCGGCATCGGGCACCACGTCGAACTTGAGGTTGCCAAACACACCCTGCACCGGCGCGCCGATGGATTGCAGGCGCTCGGCATCGGCATCGGTCTGGGCCCAGACGGCCGCCAAGCCGCCATAGGCCGGGCGGGCCAGCGCCGCCAGCCGCAGCGACTTGCGCAGGGATTTTTCATTGAAGCGAGCATTGGCCAGTACCAGCGGTATGCCACGCTGCCGGCAGCCCGCCACCAGGTTGGGCCAGACCTCGGTTTCCATGAGGATGCCGATGGCAGGCCGGAACTGGCGCAAGAAGCGGCGCACTGCCCCCGGCGTGTCCCAAGGCTGCCATACCTGCACATCGCCCGGTAACAGCAGTTTCTCACCCTCGGCCCGGCCCGTGGCGGTGCCGTGGGTGAGCAGCAGGCGCATGCCGGGCAGCTGCCGGCGCAGCTCCGCCAGCAAGATGGCGGCGGCCCGGGTTTCGCCCAGCGATACGGCGTGGATCCACACAAAGCGGCCCAGCGGGTCGGTGCTGCTTTGCGGAATCAGGCTGTCGATAGGCCGTGCATAACGGCCAAAGCGCTCGCCCACCGCGTGGCCGTAGCCGGGCTCGGCGACGGCGCGGCGCCGCAGTTTGCGCCGCAGCAGCGGCTGGGCGGCCCAGGTCAGGGCGGAATACAGCCAGAGTGCGAGGCTCATCTCTGCGTTCCAGGATGCCGCATGCCACCCGGATCGGATGAAACTGGCGCGGCCCAAGGCCGAGGCAGCCAAGCAAGGGCCGCCCCGCAGCGAGGGCTGCGTCCCCCTGCCCGCAGCGCGCAGCGCTGCGAGAGCGGGGGGAAGGCGCGAAGCGACTCAGGGGGGTGTTTCACTTCAGTGCACCGCGCTGCCCACCTGGGCATCGGGCTTTACACGGTGCAGCAGGGCCAGCATGGCCGCCTCGATGCGGGCCAGCGCCTCGGGCGTGTGGCCCTCGAAGCGCAGCACCAGTACAGGCGTGGTGTTGCTGGCGCGGATCAGGCCAAAGCCATCGGGCCAGTCCACCCGCAGGCCATCAATGGTGTTGATCTGCGCCGGGGCCGCAAAGCTCTCGGCGGCCAGTGCCTGCAGCTCGGCCGTCAGACGGTGCGGCTCGCCTTCGGCGCAGGCCACGTTGAGCTCGGGCGTGCTGAAGCTGGTGGGCAGGCCGTTGAGCACGGCGCCCGGGTCGGCGCTGCGCGAAAGGATTTCGAGCAGGCGGCAGCCGGCATAGGTGCCGTCATCGAAGCCGAACCAGCGCTCCTTGAAGAAGATATGGCCGCTCATTTCGCCGCCCAGGGGCGAGTTGAGCTCTTTCATGCGCGCCTTGATCAGCGAGTGGCCTGTTTTGTACATCACCGGCTGGCCGCCTGCGGCGGCAATGGCCGGCGCCAGGCGCTGGGTGCATTTCACATCGAACAGGACGGGCGCGCCTGGCACGCGGCTGAGCACATCCTGCGCGAACAGCATCATCTGGCGGTCGGGGAAGATGTTGCTGCCATCGCGTGTGACGATGCCGAGGCGGTCGCCGTCGCCGTCGAAGGCCAGGCCCAGTTCGGCGTCGCCGGCCTGCAGGGCGGCAATCAGGTCGCGCAGGTTTTCGGGTTTGCTGGGGTCGGGGTGGTGGTTGGGGAAGTTGCCGTCCACCTCGGAAAACAGTTCGGTCACCTCGCAGCCCAGCGCGCGGAAGATGGCCGGGGCCGAGGCACCGGCAATGCCGTTGCCGCAATCGACCACGATCTTCAGGGGGCGGGCCAGCTTCACATCGCCAGTGATGCGCTGCGCATAGGCCGGCAGCACATCCACATGGCGCACGCTGCCGCCGGGCAGCAGCTGCCAGCTCTCGGCCTCCATGGTGTGGCGCAGGGCCTGGATTTCGTCGCCATAGATGGCACGGCCGTTCAGCACCATCTTGAAGCCGTTGTAATCGCGCGGGTTGTGGCTGCCCGTGACCTGGATGCCGCTGGCGCACAGCGTGCTGGCCGCGAAATACAGGAGCGGCGTGGTGACCAGGCCCACGTCGATCACCTCGATGCCGGCCTCCACCAGGCCGCGTACCAGGGCGCTGCTGATGGTCGGGCCGGACAGCCGGCCATCGCGCCCCACGGCCACCGTGGTCTGGCCTTCGGCCCGCGCCGCGGTGCCAAAGGCCCGGCCCAGGCCCAGGGCCACTTCTTCATTCAGGGTGGAGGGGACGATGCCGCGGATGTCGTAGGCCTTGAAGATGGCAGGTGTGGGTTGCACGGGAGGGTCTTTCGCTGGGAGAGAGGTCGAATGTTCGCTGCATTGTAGGGGTGCCCTCACCACCGCCCTTGCATTGCAGGCACAGGTCCGAAAACGGCCAGTTCGGCTGGCGCGGCAGGCCTATCATGGCCCCCATGACCTTGCCCGTACCACGCCCCGCCACACCGGCCGACACCCTGATCGATCCATCGATCGACCTGCCGGCCGATGACGGCTGCTACCGCGCCCTGCAGGCCCGGGATGCGCGCTTTGACGGGCGGTTTTTCACCGGTGTCACATCCACCGGCATCTATTGCCGCCCGGTCTGCGCCGTGCGCACGCCGCGGCGCGAAAACTGCCGCTTCTTCACGCTGGCCGCACAGGCCGAGCGTGCGGGTTTTCGGCCCTGCCTGCGCTGCCGGCCCGAGCTGGCACCCCAGGCGCTGGTGTGGTCGGTGCAGGACGCCAGCGGCATCCTGGTGCAGCAGGCCGTGCGGCTGCTCGATGCCCCCGAGGCCTGGTCCACGGGCGATGAGCGCGGCGCCACGGTGGCGCGGCTGGCCGCCCGCCTGGGCGTGAGCGACCGGCACCTGCGCCGTATCTTCGAAGCGGCCCTGGGGGTGTCGCCGCTGCAATACCTGCAGACGCGGCGGCTGCTGACGGCCAAGCAGCTGCTGACCGACACGCCCATGCCTGTCACCCAGGTGGCCCTGGCCAGCGGTTTTGCCAGCGTGCGCCGTTTCAATGCCGCCTTTGCCGGGCACTATGGCCTGAACCCGACCCAGTTGCGTCGTGGCGGCGTCCGGCCCGCGGGCGAGTCCACAGACGTGGCAGTGGCCACGCTGCGGCTGGCCTACCGACCGCCGCTGGATGTGCCGGCCCTGCTGGATTTTTTTTCCCGCCGCCAGTTCCTCGGCGTGGAATGGGCGGGCGACGCCGCCACTCCGGTGCTGCGCCGCACGGTGCGCCTGCAAAGCCAGGGCGCTGCCGGGCCACAGGCGCATTGCGGCTGGCTGGACGCCCGCTTCGACCCCGCCCGCCACCAGGTGCTGGTGCAGACCAGCGACAGCCTGTACCCCGTGCTGCCGCAGGTGATACGCCGTGTGCGCGCCATGCTCGACCTGGACGCCGAACCGGCGGCCATCAACGCCGTGCTCCACCCCTTTTTCCCCGAGGGCGATGGCTTGCGCGTGCCCGGCGCCTTCGATGGCTTCGAGCTGGCCGTGCGCGCCGTGCTGGGCCAGCAGATCACCGTGGCGGCCGCGCGCACGCTCGGGCAGCGGCTGGTGGAGCGCTTTGGCGAGCCCATCGCCACGCCCTGGCCCGAACTCACCCGGCTGTTTCCTGCCCCTGCGGTGCTGGCGCAGGCGACCGGCGAGGCGCTGGGGCAGCTGGGCATCGTGCGCCAGCGCCAGGCAGCCATCGTGGCGCTGGCACAGGCGGTGGATGCAGGCCAGCTGCTGCTGCAGGGCGGCGCGGATGTGGCCACCACCACGGCGGCGCTGTGCGCCCTGCCCGGCATCGGCGACTGGACGGCGCAGTACATCGCCATGCGCGTGTTGCGCTGGCCCGATGCGTTTCCGGCCGGCGACGTGGCCCTGCAAAAGGCCATGGGCGTGCAGGCCCAGCCCCAGCCGGCCCGCGCGGCCGCCCAAGCCTCGCGGGCCTGGCAACCCTGGCGCAGCTATGCCGTGGTGCGTGCCTGGGCGGCGGGCAGTCATGCGAATGCTATTAAATAAATAGCTATTAACGCTTATTCCGCAAGCGATTGATGATAATTTCACCTAAACTCTTATGACCATGCAATTTCACCCCGCTACCGTGCAGACCCGCACCGATACCCCCTTGGGCACCGTGCGGCTGGCCGCCTCGCCCCAGGGCCTGGCCGGCCTGTGGTTTGATGGCCAGCGCCATCTGCCCGCGCAACTCGACGGGCCCCATGCCTGGCCGCAAGACCCGCAGCACCCGGTGCTGGTGGCGGCTGTCGACCAACTGCAGCAGTACCTGCGCGGTGAGCGCACCCGGTTTGAGTTGCCGCTCGACCTGACGGGCGGCACACCGTTCCAGCAGGATGTATGGCGTGCGCTGCTGTCCATTGGTTGCGGCCGCACCACCAGCTACGGCGCGCTCAGCCAGCAGCTGGGCCGCCCGGCCGCCGTGCGCGCCGTGGGGGCCGCCGTGGGGCGCAACCCCGTCAGCGTGGTGGTGCCCTGCCACCGGGTGCTGGGCAAGGATGGCGCCCTCACGGGCTACGCCGGCGGCCTGGACCGCAAGAGCGCGCTGCTGCAGCTGGAGGGCGCTGCGCTGCGTCCGGCGCAGGCGCTGGCATGAGCGCGCCGGCCACCCAACCCGTTTCGGCCTGGCTGGGCGAGTTCCTGCTGCTGGCGGCCCTGTGGGGGGCGTCGTTTCTGTTCATGCGGCTGGGGGCGTCCGAATTCGGGCCGCTGCCCACGGCCGGGCTGCGCGTGCTGCTGGCCACGGTGTTCCTCTGGCCCCTCCTGCTGTACCAGGGCCAGTGGCCGCAGCTGCGCCGGCACTGGAAGCCGGTGCTGCTATCGGGCGTGGTCAATTCCGCCATCCCGTTCGCCCTGTATTCCTGGGCGGTGCTGCACATCACCACGGGGCTGGCCTCGATTCTCAACGCCACAGTGCCGCTGTTTGGCGCCCTGGTCGCATGGGTCTGGCTGGGCGACCGCATCAACCGCCTGCGCTGGCTGGGCCTGGGCATCGGTTTCGTGGGCGTGGCGCTGCTGGCATGGCGTGCACCAGGGGGCGCTGGCATCCAATCGGATGCAGCACCCTGGGCCATTGCCGCCTGCCTGGGGGCCACCACCTGCTATGCCGTGGCCGCCAGCTTTGCCCGGCGCTACCTGGCAGGGGTGCCGCCACTGGCTGCAGCCACGGGCAGCCAGCTCGGGGCGGCGCTGGGGCTGTTCGTGCCCATGCTGTGGTTCTGGCCCGCCACCATGCCAGGGCTGCGCGCCTGGGCGGCCATCGTGGCCATCGCCATCCTCTGCACGGGTATTGCCTACATCCTCTACTTTCGCCTCATCGCCCACGCCGGCCCCAGCCGCGCGCTGGCCGTGACGTTTCTGGCGCCGGTGTTTGCCCTGGTGTACGGCGCGGTGTTCCTGCATGAGGACATCACGCCCTGGATGATCGGCTGCGGGCTGGTCATCGTGTGCGGAACCATGTTGTCCACCGGCCTGATCGGGGCCGCACGCGCCCCCGCGCAGGCCGCGAAACGGACCTAAACTCGGCGCATGGATCTTGCGCCAGCCCCCCAGGACAGCCTAGCCACCTTGCAGCAGGCCAACCAGCACCTGCGCCAGCGCGAACAGCAGATGAGCCTGGCGTTGGATGCCCTGGGCGGCGGGCACTGGGAATGGGACATCCGGCGCCAGAAGCTGGCATGCCATGGGCGCTTCTATGCCGCCTTCGGCATGGATGCCACCGACACCGACGATGCCTGGGACCGCTGGCACGCCCGGCGGCACCCCGACGATGCCGCGCGCCTTGCCGACAAGATAGCGCGTGCCATGCGCGGGCAACTGGACACCTACGAGGCCGAGTTCCGTGTTCTCGACACGGCGGGCCGTTGGCGCTGGGTCATCTCGCGGGGCCTGGTGGGCGAACGCGATGCCACCGGCCACCCCCTCACCTTGCTGGGCATGGCCGTGGACGTCACGGCCCAGCACGATGTCGAAGACGCGCTGCGCGCATCGGAAGCCCGATACACCACCATCTACCAGACCTTGCCCGACCCCGCGGGCATCTCGCGGATATCGGACGGGCGCTATCTCGACGTGAATCCGGCGTTTTGCGAACTGCTCGGTGCAGAGCGCAGCGCTGTACTGGGGCGCACGTCTGCCGAACTCAACATCTGGGCGTCGAGCCAGGAGCGCGCGCGCATGCTGGCCACCTACCAGCGCGAGGGCAAGGTGGACCGCCTGCCCATGGTGGCGCAGCGCCAGGGTGTGCGCGTGCCGGGCCTGATGTCGGCCCGGCCCATCGTGGTGGACGGGGAAAACTGTTTCCTGTTTGTCTTTCACGACATGACAGAGGCGCAGCGCACCAGCGATGAGCTGCGGGCGCTCAACAATCTGCTGCAGCAGGCCGGCCGCATGGCGCGCCTGGGCGCCTGGGAGAACACGCGCGGCAAGGGCACGGGGTATTGGTCGGAGATCTGCTGCGAAATCCACGGCCTGCCCCCCGGCACCCTGCCGCCGAAGGACTATATCCAGCAGTTCGTGGCGCCCGCCTGGCAGGAGAGCCTGCGCAGCAAGATGCGCGACTGCTTCGCGCACCAGGCCGAATGGAGCCTGGTGCACAAAATCATCCGTGCCGATGGCCGCCAGGCCTGGGTGAGCGCCAGTGGCGAGCCGGTGCTGCAAGATGGCAAGGTCATCGGCATGCGCGGTGTGGTACAGGACATCGATGCGGCCAAGCGTTCCGAACAGCAGCTGCGCCAGTCCGAAGACCGGTTCTCGCGCATCTTCCGCCTCATGCCCTACCCCATGGGCATGACGCGCCAAAGCGACGGTGCCTATGTGGAAGTGAACCCTGCGTGGGAGCAATTGCTGGGCTTCACGCGTGCGCAGGCGGTGGGCAGCTCGGCCGTCAAACTGGGTATTTTCCAGGCGCAGGAACGCGCCCGCCTGATAGAGGCGATCCGGCAGACCGGCCAGATCAACGCCTTCGAGGTCAAGATGCGCACGCGCACCGGTGAGGAGCACACGGCACTGCAGTCGATGCTTGCCACGGAGTTCGATGGCCAGGCTTGCTGGCTGTTTGCGCTGCAGGACATCACCGATCGCAAACGCAGCGAAGAGCAGGTGCGCGAACGCGAGGCGCTGCTGTCGCTCACCCTCTCGGCCGCTGCGCTGGGCCTGTGGGACTGGGATCTGCAGACCGGCATGGTCAGCGGCGACGCGCGCTGGCGCGAGCTGCGCGGCGTGACTTCCTACGATGCCGGGGCGCCGGCCGTGCACTGGACGACGGCGGTGGCCGCCGATGCGCTACCCGGCATTGCGGCGGAAGTGGCGCGCCATTGCGCCCACCCGGCCACCCCGTTCGATGCCACCTGGAAAGTGATGCGGCCCCAGCAAACCGCCCGCTGGATCCGCAACCTGGGCAAGATCATCGGCCACGACGGTGCCGGCACACCTGCGCGCATGCTCGGCGTCACCATTGACGTCACGCCACAGCGCGAGCAGGAAGAGCTGCTGCAGAGGCTGGCCCATTACGACGCCCTGACGGGCCTGCCCAACCGCGTTCTGCTGGCCCACCGGCTGCAGGACAGCATGGCCCAGGCCCGGGCGCACGGCACCCAGCTGGGGGTGGCCTACCTGGACCTGGATGGCTTCAAACCCGTCAACGACCGCCTGGGCCACGGTGCGGGCGACCGATTGCTGGTGGTGGTGGCGGGCCGGCTCGCGCGTGCGCTGCGCCCGCAAGATTGCGTGGCCCGACTGGGCGGTGACGAATTCGCCATCCTCCTGCCGGGCCTGGCCTCGCACACCGATGGCGAACGCTTGCTGCAACGCCTGATGGAAAGCATTTCCTCGCCCTACACGCTCGATACCGAGCGGGTGGCCGTGACAGCCAGCATCGGCTACACCATGTTTCCCTCGGACGATGCGGACGCCGACACCCTGCTGCGCCATGCGGACCAGGCCATGTATGCCGCCAAGCAGGCGGGGCGCAACCGGTTTCACCAGTTCGACGCGGCCCAGGAGCGCGCCCGGCGTGAGCAGCGCGAACAGGGCCTGCGTCTGCGCGAGGCGCTGGCACAGGCGCAATTCGTGCTGTTTCTGCAGCCCAAGGTGGTCATGCAGACGGGTCAGGTGGTGGGGGCCGAGGTGCTGGCACGCTGGCAGCACCCCGAACGCGGCCTGCTGCCTCCCGCCGCCTTTTTGCCACTGCTGGACGGCACCCCGCTGGAAATCGACTTTGGTGAGTGGGTGGTGGAAGCGGCACTGGCGCAGCTGGAACGCCTGCTGGATGCGGGTCTGGCCATACCCGTGAGCATCAACATCTCGGCCCAGCAACTGCAGCACCCCGGTTTTGCTGCCTGGATGGTGCAGTGCCTGGCCCGACATCCCCGGTTGGCGCCCAGGCTGGTCGAGCTGGAAATCACCGAAAGTGCGGCGCTGTACGATCTGCCCGCCGTCGCTGCGACGCTGGCCGAACTGCGCGCGCTGGACGTGGCCATCTCGCTCGATGACTTCGGCACCGGCTATTCATCGCTCACCTACCTGCGCCGCCTGCCCATGGACACGCTGAAGATCGACCAGAGCTTCGTGCGGGGCATGATGGCCGATCCGGGGGACCGGGCCATCGTGCAGGGGGTAATCGGCCTGGCCCAGTCGTTTGGCTACCAGGTGGTCGCCGAGGGCGTGGAAACCAAAGCCCAGGGCCAGTTGCTGCTGCAACTCGGCTGTGCCCATGCCCAGGGCAATTGCATTGCGCACCCCATGCCCATCGATGCCTTCATCGAATGGGCCAACCGCTGGCAGCCGCCCGCCGAGTGGCAGCGTCAGAACTCGGAGGATTATTTGCTATAGAAACGGCTGCAGCGCTTGATCATCAAGCGCTTGCAGCTATTTTTTGATAGCTTCTGCACCCCATCGGGCACAAGGTTCAGGAGCCCACCAGGTCTTTCACCTGCTGCAACGCTACCGGGTCGTCCATGGTGGTCAGGTCGCCCGGGTCGCGGCGCTCGGCCACGGCCTGCAGAGCGCGGCGCAGCAGCTTGCCGCTGCGCGTCTTGGGCAGCACCGTCACGAAGTACACGCGCGCGGGGCGGGCCACGGCGCCCAGCTGGCTGTCCACCTGCTTCATCACCTCGCCTTCGAGCTTCAGGCGCGCGGCGTCGTCCACCAGACCCGAAGCATCGCGCGGCACGGCAAAGGCCATGGCCACCTGGCCCTTGAGGCTGTCGGCCACGCCCACCACGGCCACTTCGGCGATGTTGGGGTGCGACGAGATGGATTCCTCGATCTCGCGCGTGCCCAGGCGGTGCCCGGCCACGTTGATCACGTCGTCGGTGCGGCCCAGGATGAAGTGGTAGCCATCGGCATCGCGGATGCCCCAGTCAAAGGTGCTGTAGATCAGGCGGCCGGGAATGCTCTTCCAGTAGGTGTTGACGAAGCGCTCATCGTCGCGCCACACGGTCTGCATGCAACCGGGCGGCAGTGGGCCTTCGATGGCCACCACGCCCTTCTGGTTGGGGGCGGTCAATTCTTCGCCGTTGGATTCATCGATCAGCTTGACGTTGTAGCCATACATGGCCTTGCCGGGGCTGCCAAAGCGGGTGGTCTGCTGCTCCACGCCGTTGGCCAGCGTGAGGATGGGCCAGCCGGTCTCGGTCTGCCAGTAGTTGTCGATGATGGGCACCGAGAGCGCGTCGCTGATCCACTGGGCCGTGGGTTCGTCCAGCGGCTCGCCGGCCAGCCACAGGGCCTTGAGGGTGGAGACGTCGTATTTCTGCAGCCACGAGGCGTCGTGCTTTTTCAGCACGCGCACCGCCGTGGGGGCCGAGAACATGTGCGTGACCTTGTATTTTTCGACAATGCTCCACCACACGCCCGCGTCGGGCCGCGTGGGCAGCCCCTCGTACATGATGGTGGTCATGCCGGCGATCAGCGGGCCGTAGATGATGTAGCTGTGCCCCACCACCCAGCCGATGTCGCTGGTGGCAAAGTAGGTCTGGCCGGCCTGGGCATCAAAAATGTGCTTCATGCTGGCGGCCAGCGCCACGGTGTAGCCGCCGGTGTCGCGCTGCACGCCCTTGGGCTTGCCGGTGGTGCCGCTGGTGTAGAGCGTGTAGCTGGGGTGGGTGGATTCCACCCACTCGCAGGGCACGGCGGCGTTCAGGTGCTGCGCGCGCAGCGCCGCCCAGTCGTGGTCGCGGCCGGCGCGCATGGCCATGGGTGCCAGGCCCCGGTCCACCATGAGCACGGCGGTGGGCTTGTGCTTGGACAGCGCGATCGCTTCATCCAGCAGCGGCTTGTAGGGCACGCTCTTGCCGCCGCGCGAGCCGGCATCGGCGCTGACGATGGCCACGGGTTCGGCATCCTCGATGCGCGAAGCCAGCGAACCCGAGGCAAAACCGCCAAACACCACCGAATGCAGTGCACCGATGCGCACGCAGGCCAGCATGGCAAAGGCGGCCTCGGCGATCATGGGCATGTAGATGAGCACGCGGTCGCCCTTCTTCACCCCCAGGCTCTGCAGCACGGCGGCCATGCGCTGCACTTCGGCATGCAGTTCGGCAAAGCTGTAGCTGCGCTCGGTATCGGTTTCGGTGGAGATGGCCACCAGCGCCGGCTGGCTGGCGCGGTCCTTGAGGTGGCGGTCGATCGCGTTGTGGCACAGGTTGGTGGTGCCGCCGACAAACCACTTCGCAAACGGCGGGTTGCTGTAGTCGCAGATCTGCCGGGGTGGCGTCTGCCAGTCAATCAGCTCGGCCTGCTCGGCCCAGAAGGTGTCGCGTTGGTCGATGGACTGGCGGTAAAAGTCGGCATAGCTGGGCATGGGGAGTCTCCTCGGCATCTCTCGCCCTGCAGGGGCTGCAGGTTTTGAATTCATAATTATTCATGACGGGCTTGCGGGAAGCTGACGCACAAACGAAATCAATACGCTATTTATTGGATAGCTAGCAGCGCCTGCTGTATCAACGCAGGAGGCCCAGAAGAGGCTGAAAAATCAGCCACCCTATTTCACCAGCGCCAGAACGTCCTTGAACACCGGGTTCTCGCAGCTGCGCAGCCACTCAAACGCCACCATCTCGGTGGTCACCAGCTCGGCACCCGCACCGGCCAGCCGGTCGAAAGCGGCATCGCGGTTGCGCTCGGTGCGCGAGCTGCAGGCGTCGGTCACCACCCACACTTCGAACTCGTCCTCGATCAGGTCCAGCGCGGTCTGCAGCAGGCACACATGGGCCTCGCAGCCGGCGATGACGATGGTTCCGCGCTCGGGCGTCTGTTGGGCAGGTTTTTGCAGATGACGCGGCAGGCTGCGGGCATTGCCGCCCTGCTGGGGCTTGGCGGGTGGACGCAGCCATTCGCCCAGGCCTTCTTCGGCGGCGCTGAAGTGCATCTTGGCCAGCGTGTTCTGGCACAGGGCGCGCAGCGCAGTGTCGTTGCCACCCAGGCGCGATGGGTTCTGCTCGGTGCCCCACACGGGCACCTCCATGAGCCGGGCCACCTGGGCCAGGCGCAGCGCATTGGCCAGCACGGCGGGGCCTTCAAAGATGGCCGGCATCAGGCGTTCCTGGTAGTCCACCAGAACGAGTTGGGATTCAGAGGCGTCGAGCAGCATGGTGTCCTTCAGAAACGGGCCAGTTCACGGCAAAGGCGCTGATTGTCGCAGCCCGCCTCGGCGCTGCAGCAGCGACCGGAGCGCCTGCGCCAGGGGTTCGGCCATGGCCACGGCGTTGCTGGCATGGGGAATGCAGTCGGTGCTCCAAACCTCGCCTACACCGGCGTCGTTCAGCGCCTGCAGGGCATCGCCGGCAAACAGGGCATGGGTGACGGCCACGTCCACCGACGCCGCCCCTGCCGCCCGCAGCAGCCGGGTGGCCAGCGCCAGGGTGCGGCCGGTGCTGGCCATGTCGTCGAGCAGCACCACGGCGCGCCCTGCGGCGGCGATGGGTGGCAGCTCGATCGTGACATCCCGGTCACCGTGGCGCACCTTGGTGCAGACCGCGTGGTCAAAGCCATGGCGCGCGGCGGCCTGGGCTATCCACTGGGCCGATTCGCCATCGGGCCCGACCAGCAAGGCGTGCGGGCGCCGCTGGGCGATCAGGTCGGACAGCGGCTCGGCCCCGCTGAGCGCGATGGCATCGGGCACGGCCATCGCCTCCCGCAGCGTCGCCACCCGGTGCAGGTGCGGATCGACCGTGATGACGGCATCCACCAGCCCGGCCAGAAACCCGCCCACCACCTGCTGGCTGACCACCTCGCCCGGCGAAAAGGCAATGTCTTGCCGCATGTAGGCCATGTAGGGCGCCACCAGCGTGATATGCCGGGCGCCCAGGGCGCGCGCGGTGCGGGCCGCCAGCAGCAGCTCGACCAGTTTCTCGTTGGGATCGTGCAGGCTGCGCAGCAGCACCACCTGGGGCGGCAGGTGCCCTGCCCCGTCCACCGGCAGCCGCAATTTGAGCTCGCCATCGGGGAAGCGGTGGCGCTCGATCATCTTCACGGGCAATTGCGCAGCCTGGGCCAGTCGCCCGGCGGCATCGGTTTCATCATCGAAATGCAGCAGGCAGGCCTGCAATGGGTCAGCCAACATGGTCAGAACTCCACAAATACCTGGGGCACGGCGTCGGCAGCGCCCAGCCGGTAGCCAATGTCCCGGAGACTGGCCTGCCGGGCAAACTCCAGGTCGGCGGGGTAGCTGGCGTGCACGCGGTACAGCACATCGCCCTGTGCCACCGTGGCGCCCAGCTTGTGCACCAGGTCCACGCCCGCGCCCTGCACCTTGGGTGCGCCCGCCAGCCGGGCCACGCGGGCGATCTGGAAGTTGTCGATGCCCACCACGGTGCCGCTGGCAGGTGCGCAGACCTCGAAGGTCAGCGGCCCCAGTTGCGGGTGCAGGTGATCGAACCCCTTGCTGCCCTGCGCAGTGATGATCTCTTCCATGCGTCGCAGGGCCCGGCCCGAATCGAGAATGTCGCGCGCAATCGCGTAGCCGTCGCCGCCGCGCACGTCGGGGTCGCATTCGATCAGGCGACCCGCCAGCCGCAAGGATTTCTGCCGCAGGTCGTTGGGCGCATCGGGGTCGTTTTGCAGCACACGCATGACGTCGCGCGCCTCCAGCACCGGACCGATGCCGTTGCCCACGGGCTGGCGCCCGTCGGTGATGACCACGTCCAGCGACAGGCCCATGCGCCGCGCCACATATTCAAACAGGCGGCGCAAGCGCTGGGCCTCGGGCATGGAGCGCACCTTGGCCGTGGGGCCGATGGGAATATCGAGCACCAGGTGGGTGGCGCCGGCGGCCACCTTCTTGGACAGGATGGAGGCCACCATCTGCCCGGCCGAATCGATGGACAGCGGGCGCTCCACCGAAATCAGCACATCGTCGGCCGGCGAAAGATTGGCCGTGCCACCCCAGGCAAGGCAGCCGCGGTAGTCGCGCACGATATCGGCCAGCTGCTCGGACGGCAGCTCCACCTTGGCCAGCACCTCCATGGTGTCGGCCGTGCCGGCCGGCGAGGTGATGGCGCGTGACGATGTCTTGGGGCACAACATTCCATGGGCCGCCACGATGGGCACCACCAGCATGGTCGTGCGATTGCCGGGGATGCCGCCGATGCAGTGCTTGTCCACCACCAGCGGTTCATGCCAGTCGAGCCGTCGGCCGCTGGCCACCATGGCGTCGGTCAGGAAGAACACCTCTTCGCGGTCGAGCTCATCGCGGTGGCAGGCCACGACAAAGGCCGTCAGCTCGATCTTGGAATAGTGGTGGCCCGCAATGTCGCGCACGATGGCCGCGTAATCCGCCCGCGTCAGGCGCTCGCCAGAAATCTTGCGAAACAGCGCCCCCATGGACTCGGGCGGCTCGGCCTGCGTGACCGACACGGTGTGGCCGTTTTCCACATCCAGCTGGGCAAAGGCGTCTTCTGACAGGCCCAGCTCATGGCAGCCCACGATGGCGGTGTCGTCCACCACGTTCACGGTGGCCAGGATGTGGCGGCCATTGGCGCGCACCTCGATCTTGGACAGCGCCTGAAAGCCCTCGGCCCGGTACATCGCGCAATCGCGGTGCAGGTAGGCAACGTTTTCGTGCCAGGTGTCGATGGCCACGCGGCGCAGGGCGAGTTGGGATGGAATCTGGGTGGAAACGGGCGCAGCAGGCATGTCCCGGGGTTCGCTGGTCTCGATATGCATGGACAGCAGCCTACACCGTAAATGCCGCCGCCGAAACGGGAAAACGATTCAAATCAACAACTTGCGCAGAACACCCGATTCCTGGCCTGTAAGAAAAGCGTGTTACTCTCCGCACCCATGTCCCGTTGGTTCATCGCCTTACTCCTCACCGTTGCCTCTGCCGCCCAAGCTGCCCCTGCAGCGGCATCCCCCGAAGATATCGAGCGTTTTCTGGCCGATAAAGGCCTGCTGACCCAGCTCGATGACGTGCGCCATTCCGTGGCAGACAAAGCCCATGTGGTCGCCGACCGCACCGCAGATCTGCTCAGCAACGCCATGGGATTCATTGGCGTACCCTATCGCCGCGGTGGCACCAGTGCGGCAACCGGCTTTGACTGCAGCGGCTTCGTGCTCGCCGTCTACGAGAAAACCGTGGGCAAGATCCTGCCCCGCAGGGCCGATGAGCAGGCTGCCAGCACCCAGGTGATCGATAAAAAGGAACTGCAGCCCGGCGATCTGGTGTTCTTCAACACCATGCGCCGCGCCTTCAGCCATGTGGGTATCTATGTGGGCGACGGCAAGTTCATCCACTCGCCCCGCACCGGCAGCGAAGTGCGGGTCGAAGACATGCGCCAGTCCTACTGGCAACGCCGGTTCGACGGGGCCCGCCGGGTCACCGCGGAAGCAAAAAACCAGCCCTGAGCTTTACAGCGCTGCAAGCCTCTGCGGCCTCACCCTGGTCAGGGTTTCACAGTGACCGTTTCAGTGCTTCGAATGGGTCCACCCGTGATATTGACGGGTCCCTTGTCGGGGTTGCTGCGCATGGCGCGGGCGTCGGCCATGTCCTGCTGGTAACGCGACCGTGCCTCGGCTTCACAGCCCTTGCGTTCCTTGCCTGGGGGCATGGCCTTGCATTCTTCCAGACTGACCTTCAAGCCACCACCGGCTTCCCGGATGGCCGACTGGTAGCGTTGCTGGGCCGTGGTGTCGGGCACGGCACCCCGCATCAGCGATGCCTCATCCCTACCTTGGGCCCAAACCGGTACCGACAACACACCTGCAACCGCACAGACTGTTGCAGCCAGCAGGCCTGACACCGAATGGTTTTTCATCTGATTTCCTTTCGAGTTCATCCGAAGAGGCCAATTTAGGAGCGGGGCACAGGCGCCACCATAGGTCGGCTCCCGGGCAAGGCGCAGGTGCCGAGCGCGCCCGGGTGTCGGACAATGCCCACATGCATGGGCCTTGCCTGCCCTGGGGGCTTCTCGCCATTGCGCCAACACAAGGCCCTGTCTGACACACGCGCCAGGGTCATTTGGCATACATTGGCCCCCATCTTTGCTACCAGGTGCCGCCATGCTGTCAATCCTCGGAACCCTCATCGTCGGACTCGTCGTTGGCTTCATCGCGCGGGCGGTCAAGCCGGGCGACGACAAGCTTGGCTGGATCATGACCGCCTTGCTGGGCGTGGCCGGCTCGTTTCTCGCCAGTTACGTGGGGACGGCCATGGGCTGGTACCAGCTTGGCGCCGCTGCAGGCTGGATTGCCTCGGTGGTGGGCGCGGTGGTATTGCTGGTGATCTACGGCCTGTTCAAAGGCAAGACCTGATCGCAGGCCAGCCCATGGCAAGCGCCCGGCAAATGGCCGCAGGCAACCCCGAACTGGCGGCGGCCGTGCAGCGCAGCCGCCGCCTGCTGCACCGCCGCGCCCTGGTGGCAGCGGTGGCCAGCACAGTGCCGGTGCCAGGGCTGGACTGGGCGGTAGATGCCGCCCTGCTCTCGCAGCTGCTGCCGCAAGTCAATGCCCAGTTTGGGCTCACGCCTGCGCAACTCGACCAGCTCGACCCGCACCAGCGCGAGCAGGTGCAAAAAGCGGTCACGCTGGTCGGGTCCGTGCTGATCGGCAAATTCATCACCAAGGAACTGGTGCTGCGCGCCACCCGAGCGGTGGGCCTGCGCCTCACGACACGGCAGCTGGCCAAGTATGTACCGCTGGCAGGCCAGGCGGTGGCCGCCACCGTGGGCTACACCACCTTGCGCTACCTGGGGGAGCAGCACCTGCGCGATTGCGTGCAGGTGGTGCAACGGGCCCAGTTGAGGTTGCCGGTACCGCGCTGATTGCTCCTTAAAAAGTAGCTGCTTGTGCCTATGCAATAAAGGAAAGCAGCGGTGTCATCAGATTTCCCATCAGAGCCTGCGCCGTGCGCGTTACACCGCAAGCCGGCGCCCCTTTTCCTGCAGCGCCCCTGTCCAAGGCAAAATTCCGGCCCATGGCTTCCGCTGGTGACAAGATTCCCTCCCCCAAGCGCCCAGCACCGGCATTGCGTGAGCAGGGGGTGGCAATGTGGCTTGAGGCCCTGCGCAGCCACGCCGATACGGCAGCGCTGCAGCGGCTCCCGCCGCTGGCCGATGCGGACGCGGCCCGCGTCATGGCCTTGCTGCGGCAGGACGGCGCCGCCTTGCCCCCGGCCCGCCCCGCAGAGCCAGCGCAGACAGCCGCAGCAGAACCAGGCCAGTTTCGCCCCCGGCTGACGCTGCAGACCCTGGGCCGGGGCGAGGGCCTGCTGGGCCTGCAACCGCACGGAAAGCTCGGCCCGCGCAGCGGCAGCATCACCCTCGCATGCATTGACTGGACCTACCGCACCCCAAGTGGTGCCGCCTGGCAGACACCCGCACCCACCACCGTGCTCAACAGCCGCCCGGCGCTGGAAGAAGCGCTTTACGACACCGGCGGCCCCGTGGTGCGCCTGCAGCGCAACCTGGCCGCCGAGGCCGACGCCATGGACCGCGTGTGGGACCTGGGCCTGATCCCCGTCGATGCGCGCAAGCTGCAGTGGCGCCACCACGCTGCCGCCAGCAGCCTCGGCCCCGTGTGGACGCTGGCGCAGGAATCCCACTTTGGCGACTTCTGGGCCGAACAGATCCCCCGGCTGCGCGCCGAAGGCTGGAGCGTGGTGGTCCACCCCGGCTTTGCGCACGAAAGCGTGCCCGTGCAGCGCTGGAAGCTGCTGATCGCCGCCGACACCGGTGAGCTGCTGGGCAAGGAAGTGGACGGGTCTCTGGCCCCGCGCGAGCGCCCCGTGCAAAAACTCATGCTGCCCGAGCGCGAGGGGGCCTGGCTGCTCAGCCTGGGCATCGAGATCGATGGGCAGACGCTGGACCTGGCCCCCCTGCTGGCCGACCTGCTGCGCCGCGACGCACGCTGGCTCAACGCCCGGCAGATGGCGGCCCTCGACGAAATCGCCATCATCTCGCTGCGCGCACCCGGCGGGCAACGCATCGACGCGCCCGCCGGGCCGCTCAAGGCCATCGTGGGGGCCATGGTCGATCTGCTGACCGACCCGACACGCAACCAGCGCAAGGAAGGCGATCCGCTGCACCTGGGTGCGTGGGAGGTCCGCCGCATCGAGGCCCTGCGTGCCGCTCTGGTGCAGGCCCACCGCGTGGGCACGGTCAATGGCTGGAACAACGACTGGCAGCTGCAGGGCGATGCGGGCCTGGCGCAGCTTGCCAAGCGCCTGCGCTCTATCGGCACGCCACAGCCGGTGGCCGCCCCGCAGGGCCTGCAGGTGCAGCTGCGCCCCTATCAACTGGAAGGCCTGGCCTGGCTGCAATACCTGCGCGAACAAGGCCTGGGTGGCATCCTGGCCGACGACATGGGCCTGGGCAAAACCGCGCAGGCCCTGGCCCATGTGCTCACCGAAAAGGAAGCGGGGCGCCTCACCCGCCCGGCCCTGGTGGTGCTGCCCACCTCGCTGCTCTTCAACTGGCAAGCCGAGGCCGCGCGCATGGCTCCGGGCCTGCGCGTGCTCAGCCTGCATGGCCCCGATCGCGGCCAGCGCTACCTGCAGATCGCCCAGCACGATCTGGTGCTCACCACCTACCCGCTGCTCTGGCGCGATGTGGACGCGCTGGCCACCCAGCCGTTCCACCTGCTGATCCTGGACGAGGCGCAGATGGTGAAGAACGCCGGCAGCCGCAGCGCCCGCGCCCTGCGCAAGCTGCAGGCCCCGCACCTGCTGTGCCTGACGGGCACGCCGCTGGAAAACCACCTGGGCGAGCTGTGGGCGCAGTTCGACTTTTTGATGCCGGGCTTTCTGGGCGACGTGCGCAGCTTCAACGCCCGCTGGCGCAAGCCCATCGAGGAGAACGGCGAAACCCTGCGCGCCCAGTTGCTGTCGCAGCGCGTGCGCCCCTTCATCCTGCGCCGCCGCAAGCAGGACGTGGCCACCGAACTGCCGCCGCGCACCGAAACCATCCTGCGCGTGCAGCTCCAAGGCCAGCAGCGCGAACTGTACGAGGCCGTGCGCACCACGGCCGACCAGCAGGTGTGCCGCGTGCTGGCACAGCAGAGTTTCGAAGGCGCGCAGATCACCATCCTGGACGCCTTGCTCAAGCTGCGCCAGGTCTGCTGCGACCCCCGCCTTGTGAAGGGAGCGAAAGTCCACCCCGGCACCGAACGCGCCAAGCTGGAGCTGCTGGCCGACCTGCTGCCTGCCCTGGTCGATGAAGGGCGCCGCGTGCTGGTGTTCTCGCAGTTCACCGAAATGCTCACGCTGGTGGCCGAGCGGCTCGATACCCTGGCCCTTCCCTACCTCACCCTCACCGGCCAGACACCGCCGCGCCAGCGGGGCGCAGTCGTCAGGAGCTTTCAGGCGCAGGATGATGCCAGCGCTCCCATGCTGCTTGCCAGCCTCAAGGCCGGCGGCGTGGGCCTGAACCTCACGGCGGCGGATACCGTGATCCACCTCGACCCCTGGTGGAACCCCGCCGTGGCAGAACAGGCCACCGCCCGCGCCCACCGCATCGGGCAAAACCAGCCCGTGTTCGTTTACCAACTGGTGGTGCAAGGCAGCATCGAAGAACGCATGCTGGAGCTGCAGGCCAGCAAGGCCGCGCTGGCCCAGGGTGTGCTGGGGCATGACGCCGAGGGCGCGGTCAAATTCAGCGAGGCCGACCTGCACGCACTGCTGGCGCCACTGACCGAACCCGCCAGCAACCCGCTGGCCATACCGGGCGAAGACGCCCTGCGCTGGGGTGGCACAGGCCAACGGCGGCCGCGACCGCTGCAGCCACCATAAGTTGACGTGTTTTTGGCCTCTGGCGCTTTGCCGACAAGCACCATGAGCCATCCGATATGCAGCCAATGAAACACACGGCACGCCACCCGCACAAAAGCCAGCCCGCCATCGCCTTTGCCACAATGGCGCCATGACCGCACCGCCCATTGCTCCAGCCCGCCTCCAGCGCTACTGGCTGATGAAATCCGAGCCCGACGAGTGCTCCATCGACGACGCCCTGGCCGCGCCCCATGCCACCGTGCCGTGGACCGGCGTGCGCAACTACCAGGCCCGCAACTTCATGCGCGACGAGATGCAGGTGGGTGATGGCGTGCTGTTCTACCACTCCAGTTGCTCCGAGCCTGGTATTGCCGGCATCGCGCGCATCGTATCCCGAGCACGGGCTGACCCCACGCAGTTTGATACTGCATCGCCTTACTGTGATCCCCGGTCCCCATCCGACAAACCGCGCTGGCTGCTGCTAGATGTGCAGGCCGTGCGCAAGACGCGGTTGATCGGCCTGGCGGAACTGCGCAAACACCCTGAACTCACGGGAATGCAGGTGCTGCAAAAAGGTAATCGGCTGTCGATTACACCGGTGGACGCAGCGCACTGGGAACGGATACTGCAACTGTCGGTGGATTGATGGAATGGGAAGGCGGTCATCCCATGACCGCCCATGCAAAGGGAACGGGCTTACAGTCTTCCTGGAACAGCTATCCGAATGGGCCTTGCGTCCCAAATTGACAAACGCATTCCGTCGCCAAACCGATTTTCAGTCTTGGCGCAGAGGTTCATTCTTTCGATGCACCCAAATGGTCTTTCATGTGCGTCATGGCCATCAGCAATGCAGCCCCGCCCAGGGTCTTGATGAGACCGGAATGTTCCGCGTAGAAGCTCCCCAACTGGTCTGCCAGACCAGGGGTGGATTCATGCGCGTGATTGACTACAGCCTGCACCTGCTCCGGTGTGAGTTGAGAAGCTTGCTCGGGTGTCACCTGGCTGCTTCCAGGCGACAACACCCGGCCCAGCACACCACCGGCCAGCGCAGACGCTGCAGTGGGGCCCACGGTTGCCAGAATCTGGTTGAGCAACCCAGCCTGTTGTTGTGCATTGGAATTGCCAAACAGTTGCCCCACCAAATCCCCGATGGGGGCCGTGCTGTCCGAGCGAAACGTGTTGGCAAGTGCCGCGCCCAGAACATCCTTGGGGACGCTTTGGGTCGCCTGATCGAAGTGTTGGTCCGAGACGCTACCGGAAGATGCCAGTTGCGTCAGCATGTCGAGAATACCCATGGCAAGGTCCTTTCAGTTGCGCTTCATTCGCGCGTGACCAGGTGATACACCAGCAAAAGCACTGCGGCGCCCACGACGGAGCCGATAAAGCCCGCCGTATTGCCCGCCCCATACCATCCCAAGCGCTGCCCGATGAACGAGGCAGCCACAGAGCCCGCAACACCCAGCACAGCGGTCATGATGAAGCCGCTAGGCCCTTTGCCGGGGGTGATCATCTTGGCAACGAAACCCGCCAAAAAGCCAATGAGAACCGTCCAAACCCAATGCATCATGGTGCGTACCTCCGCCATTGAAGTCCACGCATCATCGCTCAATCTGCGAAGAAATAAAACACGCCACACCAGCGCTTCGTCGCTGGTGTGGCCGAAACCAGGGGTTACTGAGTGCAGGCTTTACCGTGGCTGCCATGGAAGCCTTTCGCCTTGGCATCGGCTTCGCTCATGTACTCGCCATGTTTGGTCTTGCCGTAGAACTTGTCGTTGGCGCAGTGGTACACCTTGGTCGAATCATTCGCCCACACCTTGCCAGCGCCGCCACCGGGTGCTTGCGCCATGGGTGCGCTATCGGCTTTGGTGGCGGGCTTGCCAACTGCGGGCGCAGCCGCAGCAGCCGTTCCGGCTTTTTTGTCCACTCCGCCGTGGCCCCGGCATGCGCCCTTGAGGGTGTCGCCACTGAAAGGTGTTCCATCCTTGCACACCGCGTTGACCGTGGCAGCAGCGGGTGCTGCCGCCTTTGCAGCCACAGCGGCGGCGGGCATTGCAGGTGCCGCTGGCACAACAGCCTTGGCCGCTGCAGGCGCCGACGGGCTCACGGGCGCCGCAGGAGCTGCGGTCTGGGCAAATACAGCGCCGGCAAAAACGGTGCTCAACGCCATCAGAATCAACGATTTTTTCATGGGAGCCTTCAAAAAAGCACGGAATTACGTGCGTTTGCTGTTAACGCCCCCCCATTTCATGGGTTGACCGCAAATATGTTTCATTTCGTGCGCAACCGTGTTGATGGCTGCCTACGCAAGATCCGCGGCCCGATAGACCAGCACCTTCAGCGCCCTTTCATCGTTCGCATCGGCAAACACCGGCGGGTTGGCCACCCGCTCCACAAACACCAGCTCTGGCGCCAGATCACGCATCTGGTCGTGCAGGAAATCCACACCCAGTTCAGGCGCGTTCAGGCACAGCAACGCATGGCCGCCGGGCGCCAGCAGGTCGGGCAGGCGGCGCATCAGGCGGGCGTAGTCCTTGGTGGCGACGAAGCTGCCCTTCTGGTAGCTGGGCGGGTCCACGATCACCAGGCCATACGGCCCGCCGCGCGTGATCTTGCCCCAGGTGCTGAAAATATCGTGCGCCAGAAAGCTGGCTCCGGTAGTGATGCCGTTGAGCTGGTGGTTCTGCTGCCCGATGGCGATGGCGCCAGGGCTCATGTCCACGTTCACGACCTGGCGTGCGCCGGCCTGAAGGGCCACCACCGAGAAAGCACAGGTGTAGGCAAAGAGGTTGAGTACCTTCAGGCCATAGCGGTCCTGGCTGCGTGCCGAAGCGTAAGCGCGCACCCAGCACCGACCTTCGGCCATGTCCAGGAACAGGCCGTGGTTCTGCCCCTTGAGCACATGCACGCGAAAGCACGCGCCCTGCTCCGTCACCACATGCGGCTCGGGCACGCTGCCGGCCATCAGCCGGGTTTCCATGTGGCCAACTTGGCGGCATTGAAAGACCCAGTTGAGCGGCTGGCCGGGGGCCAGCTGTTGCCAGCGTTCGGTCAATGCCGCGCCGATGACGGTCAGATCCTCGTCGGTGACCGGCTGGAAACTGGTCAGCACCCAGACAGGCGGGTAGGCATCCAGCACCCAGTGTTCGCAGCCAGGATACAGACCGCCCCGGCCATGGAAGATGCGCTGTGCGTCGATGGGCAGGTCCATCGTGGCGATGGCGTTCAATAAAGCTTGCATGCAGGCAGAGGGTGGTGAGGTGAGAAGGCGGTGGCAACCACGTAATCATGCACGCCATTGCACAGCACGCAGAGCATGTGACAAGCCCGATGCATTTGCTTGCGAATCACCATGCGGCGAAAGCAAGCTACGATTGGCCGCGCTGGTTCGTGCGGGGGGCCGCGATCCCAAGGTCTGCTTCACGCCACAGAACATGGTCCGGCTGTCGACAGGCCGCCGGTTTCAGTGCGTTTTCACGACCTCAGACATGGGGCTTCACCATCATGAGCACACAACAACACTTGCTATCCGTCGCCCTGAAAGACCTGCGCCCCACGCAGATCACCGTGGGCGGTGCCGAGGTCGCGGCCAAGCGCACGCAGTGGAACCTCCTCAAGCGCAAGGAACGCTCACATACGCTGGCCGCACACTGGTTTCCTGCCGTGCGCGGGCCCGGCGGGCACTACTACATTGTCGACCACCACCACCTGGGCCTGGCGTTGCATGAAGAAATGGTCGAGACGGTCTGGGTGATGCAGCTCGACGATTTCTCGGAAGTCGAGGGCGAGCTGTTTTGGCGGCTGATGGAGTTCCACCGCTGGGCGCACCCGTTCGACGAGCAAGGCAAGCGCCGCGACTTCGACGCGATCCCGTCCAATGTTTCGAAGCTGCGAAACGACCCGTACCGCAGCCTCGCCGGTTTCGTGCGCAAGGCGGGCGGCTACGCGAAAGACGCTGCGCCCTATGCCGAGTTCCTGTGGGCCGATTTCTTCAGGCCGCTGATCCCCCCGAAGAAGCTGCAGCCCACGGACACCGAAGCCTTGCCCCAGAGCAGTATCGACAAAGCCGTGGTGATCGCGCGCAGCCACAGCGCACACCACCTGCCCGGGTGGACCGGCGCAATCACCCCCGCCGCCCTGCCGACGGCCACGGCGGCGGCGGCCAACAAGCGCAAGCCCACGCCATGAACGCTGCCGCCGGCCGGCCAGGCCTTGCCGACCTGGTGGCCGGTCTGTCCATTGCCGGGCTGCTGCTGCCCGAAGCCGTTGCCTACTCGGGCATCGCCGGCATGGCGCCGCAAGCCGGCGTGATGGCCCTCTTTGCCGGGCTGCTGGTTTACGGGTTCATCGGCAGCAGCCGGTTTGCCATCGTCTCCGCCACATCGTCATCGGCTGCGGTGCTGCTGGCTGCCACCACATCGGTGGCGGGGATCGATACCGCCATGCGGCTGGTGCTCAGCGCCGGCATCGTCTTGCTGACCGGTCTTTTTTTCATCATCGCAGGCGTCGCCAAACTCGGCGCGGTCTCCAGCCTCGTCGCCAAGCCAGTGCTGCGCGGCTTCGCGCTCGGGCTGGCCCTGACCATCGTGGTCAAGCAATTGCCGAAGGTGCTCGCCGTGCACCCGGCGCACAGTGATTTTTTCCCGCTCGTCGCAGAACTGGCCGCCAGCTGGCGCGATTGGAATGTGGCCGGCGCTGTGATGGCGCTGGTCGCGCTGGCGCTGCTGCGCGGCCTTGCGCGCTGGCGCGCGGTACCGGCAGCTTTGCTGGTCATTGCAGGCGGCATCGCACTCGACGTCAGCGGCCTGTGCCAGACCTGGGGCGTGGCGGCGGTCGGGCCGCTGTCCATCGACTTTTCACACCCCGGCGTGCCGCAACTCGGGCGTGAACAATGGCTGCACTTGGGCGAGATGGCGTTCGCCGTCGCACTGATTCTCTATGCCGAGTCCTACGGCTCGATCCGCACCTTCGCGCTGCGCCACGGCGACAGCATGTCGGCCAACCGTGATCTGCTCGCCCTCGGCGCGGCGAACCTGCTCTCCGGCCTGTTCCAGGGCATGCCGGTCGGGGCGGGCTACTCGGCCACATCGGCCAATGAATCGGCGGGCGCGCAGAGCAGCGCGGCCGGACTGGTGGCAGGCGCGGTGGTGCTGCTGGCCGTGCTCACTATGCTGCCCTGGATCGCCCACATCCCAGAACCACTGCTGGCCGCCATCGTGATCCACGCCGTTGCCAACTCCCTCAATCCAGCTGTGCTGCGGCCCTATTTCCAATGGCGGCGCGACCGGCTGATTGCGCTGGTGGCCATCGCTGCGGTGCTGGTGTTCGGCGTGCTGGAGGGCCTGCTCGCCTCGATCGGCGTCAGCCTGCTGCTGCTGCTGCGCGGTTTTTCCCGCACGACCGTGAGTTGGCTTGGCCGCCTGGCCCAGGGCCACGACTATGTCGACACGGCGCGCCACCCCGAGGCCGTCGTGCCGCCCGGCGTGCTGATTGCGCGGCCCGAAGTCCCGCTTTTTTTCGGCAACGCAGATGCGGTCTTCGCCACGATACAGGCGCGTATCGACGCCACGCCGGGCCTGCAACGCATGGTACTGAGCCTGGAAGAATCGCCGGACCTCGATGCAACGAGCATCGAAGCGCTCTGCGAGTTCGCCACCTCGGTGCGCCTACGCGGCGCCCAACTGGAACTCGCCCGCGTCAAAGACAAGGTGCGCGACCTGCTCAGCCAGGTGAACTCGCCCGATCTGCCTGCAGCGATCTATGCGGCGTGGAGCGTGGACGACGCGATGCAATGAGGTGAGCTGGCACACGATGTCGCCGATGGCGAACTGAGGGGCTTTGGGCATGCGGTCATACTTGGCAGCCATGCCGATTCATGGGGCAACGGGCTCAAGCCCGACGCCTTCAGGAAGTCGTTGTGTTTGTGCCTGGCCGCCGCAATGGATTTCTCGATCTCGACCAACGCGCCATGCGTCGCAGTGGGGGCTGCACGGCCTTTTTTCATGCTCCCTGCAGGCTTGCAGCCTGGCAACAGCACCTGCTTTCGCAGTCAGGCCTGCGGAGTGGCACTGTCCCCCATGGCTGGCGCTACCGGTTCCGCGTCAGCCTCCAACCCCCACTGGTCCCAGTCGTCGCCAAACAGCTCCGCCGGGTGCTGCGTGCGGTCCGAGCCGTTGCCGCAGCGCATGTCCTTGGCGGGACAGTACAGGTCGCAGCCCCAACACACCCGCTCGGGGTGGGCGGGGGCCTTGGGGAACTTCTTGACTGCCATGGCGCTTCTCCAGACTCTGTTGCCGGGCTCCTGCTGTAATGTGCGTTACTTGCGCGCTGGCGGCACGTCGGTGCAGCTGCCGTGCGCAATCTCCGCCGCCATGCCGATGCTCTCGCCCAGCGTGGGGTGCGGGTGGATGGTCTTGCCGATGTCCACCGCGTCGGCGCCCATTTCGATGGCCAGGGCGATCTCGCCGATCATGTCGCCCGCATGCGTGCCCACGATGCCGCCGCCGAGAATCTTGCCGTGGCCATGGGCCTCCGGCGAGTCGTCGAACAGCAGCTTGGTCACGCCTTCGTCGCGGCCGTTGGCAATGGCGCGGCCCGAGGCGGTCCAGGGGAACAGGCCCTTCTTAACCTTGATGCCTTGGGCCTTGGCCTGGTCTTCGGTGAGGCCCACCCACGCGACCTCGGGGTCGGTATAGGCCACGCTGGGGATCACGCGGGCGTTGAAGGCGGCGGCTGCCAGCTCCTTGTTGCCCTGCAGTTCACCGGCGATCACCTCGGCCGCCACATGCGCCTCGTGCACCGCCTTGTGCGCCAGCATGGGCTGGCCGACGATGTCGCCGATGGCGAAGATGTGCGGCACGTTGGTGCGCATCTGGATGTCGACGTTGATGAAGCCACGGTCGGTGACGGCAACCCCCGCCTTTTCGGCGGCTATCTTCTTGCCGTTGGGTGTGCGGCCCACGGCCTGCAGCACCAGGTCATAGACCTGCGGTGCGGGCGTGGTGCCGCCCTCTTCCGCTGGCGCAAACGTCACCTCGATGCCTTCGGGCGTGGCCTTGGCCCCCACCGTCTTGGTCTTGAGCATGATGTTGTCGAAGCGCTTGGCGTTCATCTTCTGCCAGATCTTGACCAGGTCGCGGTCGGCACCCTGCATCAGGCCGTCCATCATCTCGACCACATCCAGGCGCGCCCCCAGCGTGCTGTACACCGTGCCCATTTCCAGGCCGATGATGCCGCCGCCCAGGATCAGCATGCGCTTGGGCACTTCCTTGAGCGCCAGGGCGCCGGTGGAATCGACCACGCGCGGATCGTCAGGCATGAAAGGCAGGCGCACGGCCTGGCTGCCGGCGGCGATGATGGCTTTCTGGAAGGCGATGACCTTCTTGCTGCCGGTCTTCTCCTGGCCGGTGCCGGTGGTTTCCTCGACCTCGATGTGGTTGGCGCCGACGAAGGTCCCGTAGCCGCGCACGGTAGTCACCTTGCGCATCTTGGCCATGGCGGCCAGGCCGCCGGTGAGCTTGGATATGACTTTTTCCTTGTGGCCGCGCAGCGTGTCCACATTGACCGTTGGGGCGCCAAAGTCGATGCCTGCCGCCGACAGGTGCGAAACCTCGTCCATCACGGCGGCCACATGCAGCAGCGCCTTGGAGGGGATGCAGCCCACGTTCAGGCACACGCCGCCCAATTGGGCGTAGCGTTCCACCAAGACGACCTTGAGCCCCAGGTCGGCCGCGCGGAAGGCGGCGCTGTAGCCGCCAGGGCCGCCGCCAAGCACGAGCACATCGCACTCCACGTCGGCCGTGCCTGCGAAGCTGGACGCTACTGGATTGATAGCTTCTGGCGCTTGCGGGATGGTCACTGGAGACGTTTTTTGTCCAGCTGCAGCAGCCACGGGGGCCGCAGGGGCCGGTGCGGCTGCCGGGGCAGCAGCGCCTGCGCCCGCCACCTCCAGTGTCAGCACCACCGAGCCTTCGGCGATCTTGTCGCCCAGCTTGACCTTCAGCTCCTTGACCACGCCGGCGTGGCTGGAGGGGATTTCCATGGAGGCCTT